>JAABUT010000221.1_pt1 | contig 106574 bp, 104 predicted proteins | sample 5559281 | NCBI WGS metagenome assembly JAABUT01 (sample SAMN10711880, study PRJNA513359) | rock metagenome | isolation source: Antarctica rocks | place: Antarctica: Victoria Land, Ricker Hills nord | collected 2016-01-04 | reverse complement strand
CAGCCCGCCGCCTGCGCGCCCAACCCCGCGTCATCAAAAGAAAGATGCCCAAATGGCACGTCAAACGCGCCCACCACGCCACCTGGCCCCGACCCCAACACCCACCCCTTCTACCAGATCACAACCCACTAACTGAACGGTATTGGGCCTAGCCGCCGTTGAGCGGGACGTGGGTTCCCGAGCCGGCCACCTCGACACCGGCCGGGGTGGCGATGATCCGGTCGATCCGCAGCCCGAAGGGCAGGCCGCTGAGCGACAGCTGGTTGCCGAAGACGGAGAGGAACTGATCCGTCGTCGACTGCGGTAGCGATACCCCGGTGTCGGCGAGGGTGACCCGGACCTGGGAGAACTGCAGCCGGTCGCCGCCGAGCACGTTGACCTCGGCGCTGACCGACCCGGTGACCGACAGCCCGAGCGCGCTCAGGGTCTTGGTCGTCGCTACCCGTCCCGCTCCATCCGCGCCGGTGCCGTCGTAACGCAGCGGAACCCCCACCACCCGCGACAGCTCCGAATAGGTGACGGTGGCGGTACCACTCACCGTGTCGGCGGTGGCCCGGGAGAAGTCCCGGGTGGTGTTGATGCCCGTCGCCCTGGCGTTCACGGTTTTCATGGTGACCTTGCGGCCGCTGTCACCGACGGTGACCTGGCTGGCGTTCAGCCGCACGGCGCGGTACCTGTTGCCGATGACCTGTGTCAGAAAGGGGAATCCTTCGATGTGCACACCTGGGCGGCGGGACAGGTTCTGAGTGCTCTGGATCTTGCTGGCCACCGCGCGGTCGGCAATCACCAGCGCCACCCGGTCGGCGACCACGAGCAGGATCGCCAACACCAGCACGGTGATGCCAGGCCCGCGAAGCGGCGAGCGCCGGCGCGGGCGCGTCAACGCACGCCTGCGGCGTCCATGCCCCGCAGCTCCTTTTTCAGCTCCTGGATCTCGTCACGAAGGCGGGCCGCGACCTCGAACTGCAGGTCACGGGCCGCTCCGAGCATCTGCTCGTTGAGTTGCTGGATCAGGTCTGCCAGCGCGGCGCGCGGCAGCTCGGCCACGTCCAGCTTGCCGTCGGCATGCGCCCCGACCCCCACCACTCCGCCGGAGCCGACGCCTCGCCCGGCGCGACCGGGTGTCGGGGACTTGCCACGCGACTGTGACCGGCCCGAGCCGCCCACCGGCGCGCCGGCCGCCAGCAGCTCTTCGGTGTCTTCGGCCTCTCGGGCAAGCATGTCGGTGATGTCGGCGATCCGCTTGCGCAGCGGCTGCGGGTCGATCCCGTGCTCGGTGTTGTAGGCGACCTGGATCGCGCGGCGCCGGTTGGTCTCGTCGATCGCCTGCTCCATGGACCGGGTGATCTTGTCGGCGTACATGTGCACCTGGCCGGAGACGTTGCGCGCAGCGCGGCCGATGGTCTGGATCAGGGACGTCGCCGAGCGCAGGAAGCCCTCTTTGTCGGCGTCGAGGATGGCGACCAGCGACACCTCAGGTAGATCGAGGCCCTCGCGCAACAGGTTGATGCCGACGAGCACGTCGTACTCCCCCATCCGCAGCTCGCGGAGCAGCTCGATGCGGCGCAGGGTGTCGACCTCGGAGTGCAGGTAGCGCACCCGGATGCCCAGCTCCAGCAGGTAGTCGGTGAGGTCCTCGGACATCTTCTTGGTGAGCGTGGTGACCAGTACCCGCTCGTTCTTCGCGGCCCGGTCGCGGATCTCGTGCACCAGGTCGTCGATCTGGCCCTTCGTCGGCTTGACGACGACCTCGGGGTCGATCAGCCCGGTCGGGCGGATCACCTGCTCGACGAACTCACCGCCGGTCCGGCCGAGCTCGTAGTTGCCCGGGGTCGCGGACAGGTAGACGGTCTGGCCGACGCGATCGACGAACTCCTCGAACTTCAGCGGCCGGTTGTCCATCGCGCTCGGCAGCCGGAACCCGTGGTCGACCAGGGTCCGCTTGCGCGACATGTCGCCCTCGTACATGCCGCCCGTCTGCGGCACCGTCACGTGGGACTCGTCGATGACCAGCACGAAGTCCTCGGGGAAGTAGTCGAGCAGGCAGTTCGGAGCGCTGCCGGGCGCGCGGCCGTCGATGTGCAGCGAGTAGTTCTCGATGCCGGAGCAGAACCCGACCTGGCGCATCATCTCGACGTCGTAGCTGGTGCGCATCTTCAGCCGCTGTGCCTCGAGCAACTTGTTCTGGTTGTTCAACTCCTCCAGCCGGCCTTCGAGCTCGCGCTCGATGCCGGCGATCGCCTTCTCCATCTTCTCGGGCCCGGCGGCGTAGTGGGTCGCCGGGAAGATGAAGACCTCTTCGACCTCGCGGATGACCTCACCGGTCAGCGGGTGCAGGTAGTACAGCCGCTCGATCTCGTCGCCGAACATCTCGACCCGGATGGCGAGCTCCTCATAGACCGGGAAGATCTCGACGGTGTCGCCCCGCACCCGGAACGTGCCGCGGGTGAACGCGATGTCGTTGCGCGCGTACAGCACGCCGACCAGGCCGCGGAGGATCTTCTCGCGCTCGATCTCTTGACCCACCCGGAGCCGGACCGCCCGGTCGACGTACTCCTGAGGCGTGCCGAGGCCGTAGATGCACGAGACCGTCGCCACCACCACCACGTCGCGCCGGGTGAGCAGGGACATCGTCGCCGAGTGCCGCAGCCGCTCGACCTCGGAGTTGATCGCCGAGTCCTTCTCGATGTAGGTGTCCGTCTGCGGGACGTAGGCCTCGGGTTGGTAGTAGTCGTAGTAGCTGACGAAATACTCGACCGCGTTGTTCGGCAGCATCTCGCGCAACTCGTTCGCCAGCTGGGCCGCCAGGGTCTTGTTGGGAGCCATCACCAGTGCCGGTCGCTGCAGCCGCTCGATCAACCATGCCGTGGTGGCGGACTTTCCGGTTCCGGTGGCACCCAGCAGCACGATGTCCCGGTCACCCGAGCGGACCCGCTTCTCGAGCTCGGCGATCGCGGTCGGTTGATCGCCGGATGGCTCGAACTCGCTGATGACCTCGAACTTGCCGCTCTTCGGAACGATGTCGCTGTCTACCCGCATGCTTCAAGAGTACGAGGCGGCACCGACAACCCTGGCCGTCCGTCAGCTCACAGAGCGGGCATCGCGCGCCGTCTTCGCCAGGCTCAGCACCGTGGTGGTCGCCAGGATGCCGAGGATGACCACCAGCGACAGCCAGATCGGGATGTCCGGCGCCCACTCGACGTGCTGACCGCCGTTGAGGAACGGCAGCGTGTTCTCGTGCAGCGCGTGCAGCACCAGCTTGACGCCGATGAACGCCAGCAGCACCGAGAGCCCCAGGCTCAGGTAGATCAGCTTCTTGAGCAGACCGCCGATGAGGAAGTACAGCTGGCGCAGTCCCATCAACGCGAACAGGTTGGCGCTCAGCACCAGATACGGCTCCCGGGTGAGCCCGTAGATGGCCGGAATGGAGTCCAGCGCGAACAACAGGTCCGTCGTGCCGAGGGCCACGATCACGATCGCCATCGGCGTGATCCGGCGCTTGCCGTCCTGCCGCACGGTGATCCGGCTGTCGACGTACTCGTCCGTCGAGGGCACCCGCCGGCGGAGCCAGCGGACCAACCGGCCCTCTTCGTAGTCCGCGGACTCCTCGGCCTGCTCGTTGCCGATGCCCTCCTTCGCCAGCTTGAACGCGGTGTAGACCAGGAAGGCGCCGAACAGGTAGAACACCCACGAGAAGGTGTTGATGGCGGCCGCGCCCACCGCGATGAACACGCCGCGTAGCACCAGCGCGAGCACGATTCCGATCAGCAGGGCCGATTGCTGCAGGTGCCTGGGCACCGACAGCTTGGTCATGATGATGAGGAAGACGAACAGGTTGTCGATAGAGAGGGAGTACTCGGTCAGCCAGCCCGCGTAGAACTCGGTGCCGTAGCGGTGGCCGCTGAAATAGAGCACCGCGATCCCGAACAGCACCGCAGCGCCGATGAAGAACGCGAGGTGTGTTGCTGCCTCGCGCATGGACGGCTCGTGCGGCCGCCGGCCGATCACGAACACATCGACGAGCAGGAACAGGACGGCGCCGCCCAGCGTGAGCGCCCAGACGAGCGGGGATACGTGCATGGTCCAACCTCCGGTCAGCTGTGTACTGCCTGCTTGATGGCATGCAGTGGCTGCCGGAGGTCTCACCCACCCCGCCGAGGCAAGGCCGACCTCCCGGGACCGCTGCCGAAAACCTCTTCGGCGGTCCGTGATGACGGGACGATCGTGTTGGGTTACTCCCCTCCAGTACGCCCGAGCTTACCCGACCGAGCCGACCCACCGTCCCGTTCCGAACAGCGGAAACCGGCGAACAGCGGAAACGGCAACGCCGTCAGCCGGCGATCTCTACCAGGGTCACGGTGAGCGAGCTCCCGGAGGCGACGCGGTAGGTCAGCTTGTCGCCGGGGCGCGCACCGAGCAGCACCTCGCCCAGCGGGCTGGTGGGAGTAATCACCTGCACGCCCGCGGCCGCCTGCTCCACGAGCCCGATGAGGAAGTCCTGGGTCTCGTCATCGTCCTCGAAACGGATCGTCACGGTGCTGCCGATCTCCGCCGCGACAGCCTTGGGCGCGTCGGACACCGGGGCCTGCAGCTGCACCTGAAGCGCCGCAATCCGCGCGTCCAGCTCCTCCAGGCGGATCAGGGCCTCGACATTGCCGGCGTGGTCGGCGGCATCTCCCGATCCACCGGGCGGGATGCTCTCGATGGCGGCCTGCTCGCGCTGGCTCTGCAGGTCCTCCAGCCGCACCATCAGGGCGTCGCGCGCGGAAGTCGAAATCGAAGGCATGATCATCGTCACGGAGGTGTCCTTTATGTGAAACGGCTGGAATCTGTAGCAACTCCGCAGCAGCCGAAATGGTTCCGGCTTACCGAGAGTTTCTGGATCAGGCTGCCAGGCGGGCCAGCGCGACGAGCCGCGAGATCGCCCGCCGGTACTTCTTCCGGTAGCCACCCGCGAGCATCTCGGCGCTGAACAGCGCGTCGAGCTGAAGCCCCGAGGTGACCAATTCGATCTGGCGGTCATAGAGCCGGTCGACCAGGACGACCAACCGCAGCGCCACATTCTGGTCCGGTACCGGCGCCACCCCGGTGAGGCAGACCCGGCGAACACCGTCGAGCAACGCGCCGTAGCGCGATGGGTGCAGCGTGGCCAGCTGCGCCAGCAGCTCGCCGAAATCGTCCAGCGAGGCACCCGCGCCCTGAGCCGCTTCGACCACCGCGGCCTCGTTGCGGGGCGCCGGCGCCGCAGGCAGGCCGCGGTGCCGGTAGTCCGGACCGTCCACCCGTACGGAGGCGAACCTCGCCGCCATCGACTGGATCTCACGCAAAAAGTCCTGGGCGGCGAACCGCTCCTCACCGAGTCGATCCGGCAGCGTGTTGGAGGTGGCCGCGAACCGGACCCCGGCCTCGTCCAGCCGGGCGAGCAGGGTCGATACCAGCACGGTGTCACCGGGATCGTCGAGCTCGAACTCGTCGATCGCCAGCAGCCGCATCCCGGACAGCTCGGTGACCAGCCGGGCGAAACCGAGCGCGCCCGCGAGCTGGGTGAGCTCCACGAACGTCACGTAGGCCTTCGGCGACGGTGCGGCATGCCACAGCGAGGCGAGCAGGTGCGTCTTGCCGACGCCGAAACCGCCGTCGAGGTAGACCCCGGCCGGGCCGGCCGGCGGCGGCGACCGCCGGAACAACCCCTTGCGAGCGGGTGGCGCCAGCTCTGCAGCGAACCGCCGCAGCACCGCGGCGGCCTCGGCCTGGGTCGGCTCGGCCGGGTCGGGACGGTAGCTGTCGAAGCGCACGTCGGCGAACAGGGGCGGCGGTGTCAGTCCCGCGATCAGCGAGTCGACCGCCACCTCAGGACGGCGGTCTGCGAGACGGGTCGGCACAGCAGGGAAGTTTAGTTGTGTTGAGATAGGCGCCATGCGAGCACTGCTGCCAGCCCCGTCCGACACCACCGCCGAACAGGTCGACGTGCATGCTCACTACGCCGAGGGCTGGGTCGAGCCGGGCGGTGTCCGGATCAACTTCGTCACCAGCGTGGACGGCGCCGCCAGTAGTGCTGGGCTCTCACGCGGGTTGCAGACCCCCGGCGACAACGCGGTGTTCGCGGCGCTGCGTGACCTCGCTGATGTGATCCTGGTCGGAGCCTCGACCGCCGCGGCCGAGAACTACCGCCCGTCCGACCCGCCCGAGCGGCGCAAGGCGATCCGGCGGGCGTACGGCCTCGCCGAGGCACCGGCCATCGCGGTCATGTCCTCCAGCCTGCGGCTGGATCTCTCGGCCGAGCTGTTCACCGCCGCCACGGTGGCGCCCACCCTGGTGATCACCGGGTCCTCGGCCCCGCTCAGCCGGCGCAACGACCTCATCGACCTGGCCGGAACGGCCACCCGGCTGCAGCTCGTCGAAGCGCCGTCCAGCAGCGACGGCGAGGTGGACTTCGCCGCCGCGGTGACGTCGCTGCGCGAGCTCGGGTACCGCCGGATCCTGTGCGAGGGCGGTCCTCGGTTGTTCGGGGCCGCCGTCGCCGTCGGCTGCGTGGACGAGCTGTGCCTCAGCGTCTCACCGCTGCTGGCCGGTCCGGGCGCGGGCCGCATCATCGGTGGCAAGCCGTGGTCCGACGAGCCGACGCCACGGCTGACGCTGACCGGCCTGCTGACCGAGGACGACGCGCTGTTCTGCCGGTACCGGGTTCAGAACGCCACCTGACTAGGCGCGGCTGCCGAGGCCGGGAACGATGTCGTCCAGCTGGAAGGTCACCGCCTGTTCGAGCTGGGCATAGGTGCAGGACTCCGGGGTCCGGTCGGGACGCCAGCGATTGAACTGGGCGGTGTGCCGGAAGCGCTCCCCTTCCAGGTGGTCGTAGCGGACCTCTACGACCCACTCCGGCCGCAGCGGCGTGAAGGACAGGTCCTTGCCGGCATTCCACCGGGAGGTCTCACCCTTGCGGGGCGTGCGCTCGCCGGCCTCGTGCGCCGCCCAGTTCCACGGATGCTGGTCCATCCCGGTGACCAGCGGCTGCAACTCGGCGAACAGCTCACGGCGGCGCGCCATCGGAAAGGCGCCGATGACGCCGACCGAGTTCAGCACGCCCGCGTCCGTGTAAAGGCCCAGCATCAGCGAACCGATGGCGTCCGGGCCGCTCTTGTGCACCCGGTATCCCGCGACCACGCAGTCAGCCGTCCGCTCGTGCTTGATCTTCCACATCACCCGCTTGTCCGGCTCGTAGCTGCCCTCCAGCGGCTTCGCGACCACGCCGTCCAGCCCGGCCCCCTCGAACTCGGTGAACCACCGCACGGCGATGTCGCGGTCCCGGGTCGCCGGGGTCAGGTGGATGGGCGCGCGCACGCCGGCCAGCGCGGCTTCCAGGGCGGCCCGGCGCTCGGTGAACGGCCGGCTGGTGTAGTCCTCGTCGCCGAGCGCGAGCAGGTCGAAGGCGATGAACGACGCCGGGGTCTGCGTGCTCAGCAGTGTCACCCGCGAGACCGCTGGATGGATCCGCTGCTGCAGCGCATCGAAGTCCAGTCCCACGTCGGTGGCGATGACGATCTCGCCGTCGATGACGCAGCGCTCGGGCAACTCGGCCTTGACCGCCTCGATCAGCTCCGGAAAGTACCGGGTCATCGGCCGTTCGTTGCGGCTGCCGAACTCGACCTCGTCCCCGTCGCGGAAAATGATGGAGCGGAAGCCGTCCCATTTCGGCTCGTACGACGCCCCGGACGGGATCTCGGACACAGATTTCGCCAGCATCGGGGACACCGGCGGCAGCACAGGCAGTTTCATCCGGCCATTGTGACGGATCGGCCGCCCGGGAGCGCCGTCCCCGCGGTGAGCGACGCGGGTGGCGGACTGCTCCGGCGTCGGAGGTGGTCGGTAGCCTGAGGCAGTGCAACCCACCCGTCGTTCGCCCCGTCTGTCCCTGATCGCCAGCGTTGCCGTCACGCTCCTGGTTTCCGCGGCCTGCACCAAGGACAAGGCCGACGCGCCGAAGACGACACCGGCTCCGGCCACCTCGAGCGCGTCCGTGTCGAGCGCGCCCGTGTCGAGCGCGACCGCGAGGCCGACCGCGGCACCGGCCGGCATCGCGTTCTCCGATTGCTCGGAGCAGTTCCAGGCCGCCATCCGCAGCCCCAAGGCAAAGAGCATGGTGTTCTCGTGCGGCAAGCTGGCGGTGCCGCTGGACTATGCCAGGCCCACCGGGACGCGGATCGACCTGTTCGTGGTGAAGGTGCACAGCAAGTCCCAGAAGACGTCGGCGCGGATCGGGTCGCTGGTGGTCAACCCCGGCGGTCCCGGCGGCTCGGGCGTGAACCTCGCCGCGGGCCTGGTGAGCTCGTTGAGCTCCGACGTGCTGGATCGCTTCGACCTGGTCGGGTTCGACCCCCGGGGTGTGGGCCTGTCGGGTCCGCTGCAATGCATCAGCGACAAGCAGAAGGACCAGCTGTCCGCCGCCGATCCGGACGTGCGCACCGCTGCCGGCCGCATCCGGGCACGCGCGCTGTCCGACGCCGTGGCCAAGGGCTGCATCGCGAAGTACGGCTCGGCGCTGAGCCACTACAACACCGAAGAGACCGCCCACGACATGGATCTGCTGCGGCAGGCGCTGGGCGACAGCAAGCTCAATTACCTCGGCTTTTCCTACGGAACCCGGCTCGGGGCCGCGTACGCTCACGAGTTCCCGAAGCATATCCGCACCGCCGTGCTGGACGGTGCGGTCGACCCGGTGGCCGGCGAGCTGACGACGGACGAGCGGCAGATCAAGGCCTTCGAGGACGCCTTCGACCAGTTCGCCGCCGACTGTGCGAAGCGGAGTTCCTGCGCGTCGATCGGCAATCCGCGGACGGTGGTGGAGCAGCTGATCAAGTCGGCCGACCGCTCCCCCATCAAGTCCAGCAAGAAGGGCGAGACCCGCCGCGCGACCGGCGGCATCGTCACCATCGGCGTGCTGTCGGCGCTGTACGACCAGACTCAGTGGGCAGAACTGGGGACGGCCCTGAGCGCCGCCGAGCGCGGTGATGCCGCCAAGCTGTTCACGCTGGCCGATCAGTACTCCGAGCGCGATCCCGAGACCGGGCACTACTCCAACATTCTGGACGCCAACCTTGCGGTCAACTGCAACGACTCGACACTGCGGGTGACCGACGCCCTGGTCGCCAGCCAGGCGAAGACCTGGATCGCGAAGTACCCGATCTTCGGCCCGAACGCCTCCGCGTCGCTCTACAGCTGCCATGCCTGGCCGCGCTCGGGCCATCCGCTGCCGCCGGCCTCCGCGCCCGGCGCGCCGCCGATCCTGGTGGTCGGAACGGTGCACGACCCCGCGACGCCGTACGCCGCGGCGGGCGTGCTGGCGAAGGCACTGGGTACCGGAGTGGTGCTGAGCTGGGACGGCGAGGGGCACACGGCCTATCCCAAGACCAGCTGCGTCACCACGAAGGTAGACCAGTACCTGATCACCGGCACGCCGCCCACCGGTGACACCTGCCCGCGCAGCTAGCGGCTGCTGTCGATGGCTGTGCTGTTCGCCCTGTTCGCCCTGTTCGCGGCTGCCGCGTACGGGGTCAGTGACTTCCTGGGCGGACTGGCGTCGCGCCGGGCCGCCGCGGTGACCGTGCTGCTGGTGAGCTATCCGGTCGGCGCGCTGTTGATGGCCGGCGCGCTGCCGTTCTACGGCGGACCCGTCACGGCGTCCACGCTGTGGTGGAGCATCGCCGGGGGCGGTGCCGGTCTGGCCGGCGTGGCCCTGCTCTACAGCGCGCTGGCGCAGGCGCCGATGAACATCATCTCGCCGGTCACGGCGGTGATGTCGGCGGTGGTTCCGGTACTGGGCGGCGTGGTACAAGGCGAGCGGCCGCATCTGCTGGCCTGGCTCGGTATCGCGCTGGGCCTCGTCGCCGTGGTGCTGATCTCGCGGCAGCCGGAGGACCATCCGCACGGACCGGTCGGTTGGCGGCCGCTGGGAATGGCCGTGCTCGCCGGAGTCGGCTTCGGGGCGTACTTCATCTGCCTGGCGCAGTCGGACACCGATTCCGGCATCTGGCCGGTCGTCATCTCGCGCGGGGTGTCGGCGGTGCTGCTGGTTCCCATCGCCTTCGCCGGTTCCAAGTTCGTCCGGATGTCCTCGGGCGCGCTCGGGCTCGCCGCGGTGGCCGGGGTGCTGGACGCCGGTGCCAACGTCGCCTTCCTGCTCGCGAGCCGGCACGGCCTGCTGTCGCTCTCGGGGGTGATCACCGCGCTGTATCCGGCCGGAACGGTGCTGCTGGCGGTGCTGATCCTGAAGGAGCACACCGGACGGGTGCAGCGAGCCGGTCTCGGTCTGGCCACGGCAGCGATCGTACTGCTCACCCGCTGACCAGCGTCGGCAATGGTCGTACGATCGCTTGGACCGCTCCCGACGGGAAGGTCGTCATCTCGCGATCGGTCACCAGCTGTGGCAGAGCAGCTCGCAGAGGGACGGAGAGCCATGCTGATCTACTCGATGAGCGTCTCGGTGGACGGCTTCATCGCCGACCGCACGGGCGGGTTCGGGTGGACGGTCCCCAGCGAGGAGCAGTTTCGTTTCCACCTTGCGCAGACACGCGAACTCGGCGTCCACCTGTGCGGTCGCAAGCTTTACGAGACCATGCTGCCGTGGGAAACCGACCCGTCGTTCCGCGACACTGAGCTCGAGGCCGAGTTCGCCGATGTCTGGTCCGCTATTCCGAAGGTCGTCTTCAGCCGCACGCTCGACAGCGTCCAGGGCAACGCCCGGCTCGCCGAGGCGTCGGTGGCCGAGGAGGCCGCTGCGGCTCTCGACGCGACCGACAAGGACGTCGCGATCGGTGGCGCCGGCCTCGCCGCGGCAGCGATCGAGCTCGGCCTCGTCGACGAGCTGCACATGTTCCGGAACCCGATCGTCGTCGGCGGCGGCACGCCCTTCCTGCCGCCGGTCACCGAAGTCGTTCAGCTGAACCTGATCGAGACCAGAACGTTCAGCTCGCGCGTGGTCTACGAGCGCTACAGTCGCGCCCGCGAGAGTTCGGACTGACACCCCGTCCCCGTGCGGGAAGCCGCGCACCGAGTACGAGGCAGCGATCGTCCTGTCCATGGCGTTCTGGTTGGCGTAGGTGGCCTTCAAGCTCAGAAACGTTCCGCCCCCTACCTGGACGCACCGCTCATTCACTCGTCGATGTATCCGATCGGATACACTGGGGCCAGGGATTGGGTGATTGACGATGACGGGTGGCCATCTGTTGGAGCGCGCCCGCCGTGCGGCCGGGTTGAGTCAAGAAGACCTGGCGCGGCGCGCGCACACCTCGCGTACCGCTGTATCGGCGTACGAGAACGGCCACAAGTCGCCCTCGCTGTCCACTGCCGAACGCCTTCTGGCCGAGGCTGGCTACGAGCTGGACGCCCGGCCGCGCGTCACCTTTCACTGGGTCGCCGGTGCGCGCGACCATCGCTACGAGGTTCCCGACCGGCTCCCACAATTGCTTCCGGACCAGGCGTTGGCCACCGTGCAGCTCCCGCTGCGGCTCAATTGGTCCGACAAAGAACGGGCGTACCGCATGGCCGACCGCACCGACCGAGCCCGCGTCTACGAGGCGGTCCTACGCGAGGGCACCGCCGACGACGTTCTCATCTACGTCGACGGCACGTTGCTCGTCGATCTCTGGCCGGAGTTGGTCCTTCCCCGCGACCTACGCGCGGCATGGTCGGCGGTCATCAACCGCGCCCTGGCAAACTAGTGAGCGATGCCGACCGAGCCACCTCGCTGACGAGCTTCCAGTTGGAGGTAGCGGCGGTGTTCTTCGAGTTGCCCGCATCTCAAGGATTCCTTCTCGCGGGCGGTGCAGCACTGGCAGCACACGACTCGACCGACGCACGATCTTGACTTCTTCACCAGTCCAGGTCGCGGCGAGGTTCCAGCCGCCCGCGACGAGTTCATCGCCGCCGCGCGCGCCCTCGGATGGGACCTGCAGATCGCCCGGGACCAGCCCACCTTCAGCCGCATACAGATCACCGGTGCCGACGAATTGCTGGTCGACATCGCTTTGGACGCGACACCAGGACACTCGCCAGTCGCCAGCATCGCCGGACCCACCCTCGACCCGAGCGAACTGGCCGGACGCAAAGTGATCGCGTTGTTCGACCGAGCAGCCGCCCGGGACTTCGTCGACGTGTTCATGCTCAGCAGTTCATTCGGCAGGGACGAACTCCTCAGCCTGGCAGCTGAGGTCAACGCCAGCTTCGACCCACAGGTGCGCTCGCCGACATGATCGACATGCTCAGCCGCTACATCGACCGCGACCTATCCCTCGGAAGCGTCGACCCCTCGGCAGTTCGCCAGTTCTTCGCCGACTGGGCTGATCACCTTCGGGGGGCCTGCACGGTAACGACGACGTACCACGACCGGCAAATGTGGCGGCTTACCTCACTGCTGCGCCGGCGTCGGTCGTCCCGATAGGTTCAACCAGCGGCCCGAGCGGCACGTTTGCGGGACAACCCTCGGCTATGGCACGCGCCCGAAGAGGACATTGCCTCACCGTCGGTGCCGGACTCTCCCATAAGTTCGACCCATTCGTCGCGGCCGCTGAACATTGGGTGTGCCAGCGCGGGAAACCCCTTTACCAGTGATCGGAGGTCAACGGAGGTCCGATCGGGTCCGTAGTTCACCCAGTCGCTGGCGTCGGCCAGCTTGTCTGTGACCTGAGGGCCCAGGTTGTTTCGCAACGTCGAGTCGATGACGGGCACGAGGCTCCACGTCAGTGGCCAGAAGACGACGTCTGCGAATGAGTTGTGCACCTGGCGGCGGCCGAGGACGCGCATGGACCAGATCCCGCTGGTTAGAAGGCCGAGATTGCGGTGAGCGGGATGCGTCATGCCCACTCGCAGGCGAAGCTGGTCAGGCCACTCGATCGCTTGGTGAAGGCTTGGCTCTTCGTTGGCGAGCCTGTCGGCGAGGCGCGGAAAGATCAGGCGCAGCCGCGGATGGATTGCGAACATGCCGAGAAGGACACAGCGCGCAACGAGTCCGGGTGCGAACCGCGCACCTGGGGGTTCGCCAGGAATCAGTTGGAGGTGGCGGGCTGTGGGTGAAGAAAGCCGAGTCACCTGCTCGGCGAAGTCGGCGTACGCGGCGTCGTACGAGCGGCCAGACCGGTGGCTGCATTCGTAACACAGACCGCGTACCCACATCCCGCCCTCACTCCATCTGCCGGGACGGCGGATGCCGTGAGCGTCGATCACGTCTGCAGCGCGGAGGACCGATGTCTTGTTTCCCGCGGCCTGCGGAGGTACGTGCGCGCGAGTCAGTGAGCGGACTTGACCACACAGACCGCACGATCGTGGTTTCAGCGAAGACAGTGTTGTGCCCACCAAATCAAGCCTTGCCACGGATCACACTCCCCCGCGTAACCCGACTGGGACGCCTCGACGCCCGGCAAGCGCTTGCGATTCATCGAGGGTTGTGGCAACGGACTAGTGGTAGTAGGCAAGAAGGGCGACGATGGTCCCGATGACGACCGCGCAGCCGACCACAAACGCGCCGACCTTCCGCCCGAGTGTCCACCAAGGAGGCTCGGATTCCGCAGGCGAATCGGTCGCGGAAACGCTGCTGGAGGCTCCGTTACCGGTCGCTTGGGCTGTTGTGACGTGGACCTGCGAACGCTTCCGTGGACAGCGACCTGAACAGCTTGGTGGGCCTGATCCGCCGTGGGCACATCTTGGCCTCGCGGCATGGTTCCGGCGAGTTCAGCGACGATCTCAGTCAGGCTGGTCCGAACGTTGTCCAAGATTCGGTGGATGCTGGGCGGCACGATCGACCAGTAGATCGCGTTGATGTGCTGCCAGGGGTTGCCAGACTCGCGGTCCATCCAGCCGCCAATGTCCGCAGCCATAGGAATGGATATTCGGATCGCTTCGTCGGACTTGCGCCCGTCGACAAGAGCCTCCAGCTCCCCAACTCCGTGTCGAAGCGTGAGCTCCTCTTGGATGTCGTCGCGCGCGAATTCGGGCAACGCTGACGGACTGATCCGCTGACCTCTCACGATGGAATTCCCGGTGATGGCGTCCGCCATCAGCAGCGCGCCGATTGTTCGGTACTTGGGTGGCTCGTCCGTCGGTTCGTACCCGCGCAACTCTTTGCTTGCCCAGTCGCGTAGCTCGGCCGACCCCGACTTCCCGCCCAACATGACGCACTTTCGCAGGAGGTCAGCCAATGGTTTGCCGTCGAGCAGATCACGTTCGATCTCACTCAGTAGGTTCTGCTCTCGGCTTGCCATCTCCAGGCTCTCTACTTGATGTGCAAGGGCTTGAGGCGCGCTGCGGCAGTGTCGAGCCGTCGCATCAGAACACTTGCCAAGGCCAGCATCTCTAGGGCTTCCTGGGGTGTATCGGCAGTCGACGATCCGCCGTGACCCCGCGGATTTCGTATGGCCGCCATCGCGCCCATGAACAGAAAACGGAATCCATCACGCTCGTCGTCGGCCGATCGTCCTGAGCTCGTCGTCACGTCAAGAAGCGGTGGCTTGCCGAACACTTTGGTCATGAGCGGGACGCCCGACTCTTGACGGCCTGCGAGTGATTGGACGCGATTCTCGACCGCCTTAAACGCCTCGAATATCGCAGAGCCGAGATGGCCGTCCTCGAACAGAGCGCCTGCGGCAGTCGAGACGTCAGGGTGTAGACCGGGAAGGTCGATGCGTCGTGTTGCAGCTCTGCTGCGAGCGCCCACGGGCTCCGTCTCAACCTCGATGTGGTCGAGTTCCGACGTGCCGAACGGGCTTTGCGCGTGGTCGACCTTGACTACACGCATGCGCTTCACTTGACCGCTCGGGACGGTCTGTTCGAGTAGGTCGTCAACGTCGATGTTCGCGGTGATCGGTAACGCGATCTTGTCGCCCATGACGATGGCCATGATCTCGCGATGCGACTCCGATCCGTCAGTTTCGACCCTCGTCAAGTTCAACTTGACGTTGTAGTTGAACATCTCACCCCCGGCACGTTCGCGGCCGAACACCCGTTCGGACTTACATCATTGTGGTTCGCGCCGCGATCGCTCGCAAGGAGGAGCCCGCGAGAGGTTACTTGTGCCTTGGAAGGTCCGTAACGCCGGTTCGCACCGCTCACCGTTCGCGCGTCCGCACGCCGGTCAGCAGCGAGAAGCGATGGTCAGCGACCGGCGTAGTCTCAGTCAGTCCAGCTGCTCCGGCTCGACCTCGCCGCTGCCCGCCGATTCGCCAGCCCAGTTCGCCTTGTTCTTCCGCGACGGTTGAACCCGCGGCGGTTCGCCCTCCATCTTCGGAAAATTCGGCGGGTACGGGGCGTCACCGAGGCCGCGGTCGTGCTCGTCGCGGTCTGCCCACTCAAGCAGCCGATCGATGTCGAAGTGGACGTCGTCGATTCCCGCGCCCACATCTCCCAGCCGAGCGAAGCGCTCCGGCATGGTGGCGATGGTGAAGTCACGCATCTCGACGTCCGGCAGCTCGTCCCAGGTCACCGGCGCCGACACCGGCCCGTGCGGGAACCCGCGCACCGAGTACGCGGCGGCGATCGTCCGGTCCTTCGCGTTCTGGTTGTAGTCGAGGAAGATCTGCTCACCGCGCTCCTCCTTCCACCAGGCGGTCGTGACCTGGTCGGGAGCCCGGCGCTCCACCTCCCGGGCGAACGCCAGCGCGGCTCGGCGCACCTCGCGGAACCCGTAGTTCGGTGCGATCCGGACGTAGATGTGGATGCCCTTGCTGCCCGACGTCTTCGGCCAGCCGACGAACCCGAGCTCGGCCAGCACCTCGTTCACCACCAGCGCCACCCGCTTGGCCTCGGCGAAGCCGGTGCCGGGCTGGGGGTCGAGGTCGATCCGCAGCTCGTCCGGCTTCTCCACATCGGCGCGGCGGCTGTGCCACGGGTGGAACTCGACCGTCGACATCTGCACCGCCCAGGCGACCGCGGCCACCTCGGTCACGCACAGCTCGTCGGCGGTGCGCCCGGACGGAAAGCTGACCTCCGCTGTCTGCACCCAGTCGGGCGCCCCCTTGGGCAGCCGCTTCTGATAGATCTTCTCGCCGCCGACGCCCTCGGGGTAGCGGTGCAGCATGCAGGGCCGCTCGTACAGCGCCCGGACGATGCCTTCGCCCACGGACAGGTAGTACTTGACCAGGTCGAACTTGGTTTCGCCCCGCTCGGGAAAATAAACCCGGTCCGGATTGCTGACCCGCACAGTCCGGTCGCCTATCTGAACCTCGGTGAACGGCGATGCCATCCCCGCACCGTACTGGCAGTGGGCAGTTCTCGGGACACTGGTTCCGAAGCACCATCGCGGCCGAGTGGCTCAGCGCTCCCCCGAGCGGACCGCCGGCCCGCGCGAGCCGGCGGCACTCGCGCTGCGCACCGGTTGCGGGCTCTGATGTTCACGGACTAACGGCAGCGACGCCGAACAAGGCATGCTGTGCTAGTGGATACCGAACCGCGCGAGCCCCAACGGCAGCCACCTTCCACGGGGCAGCACATCGTCTATCTCGATCCGAAACTGGATCGAGCGGTGAGTCCGTACTCCCCCGAGGGCGAGATCCGGATGATGGGCGACTTTGCCGCGGGTCTCAGCCGCCGCGGTGCGGTGTCCCGGCCGATGGCCATCATCCTGGTCGTGCTCATTCTCGCGCCGATCGCTCTCAGCGTGCTGGTGATGGTCACCAGCTGGTGAGATGCGCGACCGCCACCGCTGGGTAATGGCGCTCGGTAATGTCGAGGGTATGACCACCGATCAGACCGCTCCCAAAGTCACAAGAACTGACGACGAGTGGCGCGCGCAACTGTCCGCCGCCGAGTACGCCGTACTCCGCAAGGCAGGCACCGAGCGCCCCTACACCGGCGAGTACACCGACAATCACCGGACCGGGATCTATTCGTGCCGAGCGTGCGGCGCGGAGCTGTTCCGCTCCGACCAGAAATTCGACTCGCACTGCGGCTGGCCCAGCTTCTTCTCACCGCTCGCGGGCGAAGCGATCATCGAACGGGTGGACAGCAGCGGGGGAATGCGCCGGGTCGAGGTGGTGTGCGCCAACTGCCACAGCCACCTGGGCCACGTGTTCGAGGGTGAGGGCTACGCCACGCCGACGGACCTGCGCTACTGCATCAACTCGATCAGCATGAGCTTCGCGGCTGAGGAATAAGCGACCGGTGCCGCCGGCGTGATCGAAGCCGGCTACGGCAGTACGACCCGTACGGCCGTACCGCTTTAAGGCAGTGACTCCACCAGCTCGGACATCGTGCGCTTGGTGCCGGTGTAGAACGGCACCTCTTCGCGCACGTGCCGGCGGGTTTCCGATCCGCGCAGGTGGCGCATCAGGTCCACGATGCGGTGCAGTTCGTCGGCCTCGAACGCCAGGATCCACTCGAAGTCGTTCAGCGCGAACGAGGCGACGGTGTTCGCCCTGACGTCCGGGAAGTCACGGGCCATCTTGCCGTGCTCGGCGAGCAGCGACCGGCGCTCGGTGTCCTGCAGCAGGTACCACTCGTAGGACCGGACGAACGGGTAGACGCACACGAACTTGCGGCTCTGCTCCTCGGCGAGGAACGCCGGGATGTGACTCTTGTTGAACTCGGCCGGCCGGTGCAGCGCCATCACCGACCAGACCGGCGTCAGGTGGCTGCCGAGCTTCGTGCGCCGGAACCGGCTGTACGCGCTCTGCACCTGCTCAGCGGTTTCGGCGTGCCACCAGATCATCAGGTCGGCGTCGGCGCGCAGGGCCGCCACGTCGTACGCACCCCGCACGGTGATGTCGGCGGCCGCGAACTCGGCGAACAGCGCGTCCACCTCGCTGGCGAGCGCGGCCCGGTCGGCAGCGCCGATCGGGGTACTGACCGAGAACACCGACCAGGCGGTGTAGCGGATGACATCGTTGAGCTCGCGCGCCTGCTTACCGTCGACCATGCCGTTCATTGTCCCGACGGGCCGAGGGCCACCAGCACCCGGTCCGCGGCAATGTGAGCTGAAACGATGCAGGCCGGGATGCCGACGCCGTCATAGCTCGCGCCGCACACCGCGAGACCGGGCACCTCGGCCACTGCCGCACGCACCCGCTCGATTCGGGCCAGATGACCCGGCGGGTACTGCGGCAGGCCGCCGCCCCAGCGCTGGACGTGGCTGTCGACCGGGTGCGCCGCCAGCCCGGTGATGCTTTCAAGCTCCGCGCGGACGATGGACACCAGCTCGTCGTCGGCGCGCTGCAGCACCCATTCCTCGCCGATCCGGCCCAGCGACGCGCGCATCAGGAACACGCCGGACTCCGCACCGACACCCGGCCACTTCTGGGACGAGAACGTCATGGCCTTGACGCGCAGCCCCTCCACGACAGGAATCAGCAGGCCGCTGCCCGCCGGTAGGGCGCCGGTCGGCAGGCCGCGAAACGCCAGGGTCACGATGGCCATGCTCGCGCTCTCGACGGTCGCGAGCTCCGCGCCGGCCACCGGTGCCAGGTCGGTGAGCAGCATGCTGGCCTTGCTGGCCGGGGCCGCGAGCACGACGGCGTCCGCGGTGAGCAGTTCGGTGACCGGCACTGCCCCCAGACTGAGTTCGAAGCCGTCCGGCGTGCGCCGGATTCGCCGGACAGCGGTGGACCTGCGGATGCTGAATGCCGCCCCGGCAGCGAGTTGCTCCGGCAGCCGTGCCAGCCCACCTGCCACGCTGGCGAACACCGGCTTCGGCGGCCCGGCGGGACCGGAACCTGAGCCAGCAGCAGCCGGCGGCAGGCTCGCGGCGGCGGCCCGCAGCAGCGACCCACCGTCGGTCCGCAACCGCGCGGCGAGCCCCGGAATGGCCGCGTCGAGCGAGATGGCGTCCGCTCGTCCGGCGTACACCCCACCGAGCAGCGGATCGACCAGCCGGTCCACCACCTCCGCGCCGAAACGTTCACTGACCAGGTCGCCGACCGAAACATCGTCGGTAAGCGGGGGGTACGGGCCGCCGGCCGGCTCGGCCTCGATCCGTTCCAGGGTCTCGGCACTCAGCACGCCGGCGGCGCGGACCGCGTCCAGGTCGGCAGGCACCCCGATCAGCGTGCGGGCGGGCAACCGGGCGTTGCGGCCGCGGTTGCGCAGCAGCGCCGCCGTGGTCAGCGGCTGGATCAGCTCGGACTCCAGCCCAGCCTCGACCGCCGCCGCCACGCCCTCGGGCCGGCGAGCCAGCATCGCCTCGGCGCCCACGTCCACCCAGGCGCCGCCGACCTCGGCGCGCAGCAGCTTGCCACCGACCCTGGGCGATGCTTCCAGCAGGACCACCTCGGCATCGGGACGCGCCCGGCTGATCCTGGTGGCGGCGCTCAGTCCGGCGATGCCGCCGCCGACCACGGCAATCCTGGGCACGGGCTGGCTCCTGGGTAGAACTAGAGCGAGTGGATCAGGTGGACGACCCTGGTCAACGTCTCGGGGTCGGTGTCGGGAAGCACGCCGTGGCCGAGGTTGAAGATGTGGCCCGGGGCGCGGCGGCCCTCGTCCACGATCCGGCGGACGGCGGCCTCGAGAACCGGCCAGTCCGCCAGCAGCAGCGCGGGATCGAGGTTGCCCTGTACCGGGGTTCCACCGCCGATGCGCTGGGCGGCGACGTCGAGCGGAGTTCGCCAGTCGACGCCGACGACGGTGGCGCCGGCGGTGCGCATCAGGTCCAGCAGCTCACCGGTTCCCACTCCGAAGTGGATCTTGGGGACCGGATGACCGGCCAGGCCGGCGAAGACCCGCTGCGAGTGCGGCAGCACGAATTCGGTGTAGTCCGCGGCCGACAGCCCGCCGGCCCACGAGTCGAACAGCTGGACGGCAGACGCCCCGGCCTCGATCTGCACGGTCAGGAAGGTGGCGGAGATCTCGGCCAACCGGCCGAGCAGGGCGTGCCACACGTCCGGACGGGAATGCATCAGCGCCTTGGTGCGGGCGTGGTCCTTGGACGGTCCGCCCTCGATGAGGTAGCTCGCCAGGGTGAACGGGGCGCCGGCGAAGCCGATCAGTGGGGTCTCGCCCAGCTCGGACACCAGCTGGCGGACCGCGAGCTCGATGTCGGCGACGTCACCGGGGTCCAGCGGCCGGATCGTGGCGACGTCCTCAGCGGTACGGATCGGACGGGCGACCACCGGGCCGGTGCCGGGAACGATCTCGATGTCCAGCCCCACCGCCACCAGCGGCACCACGATGTCGGAGAACAGGATCGCCGCGTCGACGCCATGCCGGCGCACCGGCTGCAGGGTGATCTCGGTGACCAGATCCGGCGTCCGGCAGGCCGCGAGCATCGACGATCCGGCCCGCAGCGCTCGGTACTCCGGCAGTGAGCGCCCGGCCTGGCGCATGAACCACACCGGCGGTCGTTGCAGCCGCTCACCGGCGGCGGCGCGCGTGAGTAGTGAGCGGGCGGCAGGCGGCGTACGGTCCGAAGCAGCGGCGATCTCAGTCATCGCCCACCATCGTCGCACGAGCCGGCTGCGGCGCGCCTCACGCGGTAGCACTGGGCGTCATGCGAAGTTCTGGGCGCCCACTGTAATCGGAAGGGACCCGCATCCACAATGTTGTTGCCCGACCCCGGCGCTACCGCCCCCGGCCCCCCGGCCGCCGAAGGCGATGCCGATGCCGTTCCGAGCAGTGCCCCGGAAGCCTTCCGTACTGCCGTGAGCACACTGCTTGCCACCACCGTACGACCGGAGGCGCGGGTGGAGCGACTCCGGCCGCCGCAGCGGCTGGCGCCCTGGTCGTTCGCGGTCGCCGTCGACATCGGCACGCTGGGTCCCGACTCCGCCACCGGCCGGCTGGTCGTCCTGTACGACCCGGACGGCACCGAGGCCTGGGACGGCGAGATCCGCCTGGTGGCCTACGCCCAGGCCGACCTGGCCGCGGACATGGCCGGTGATCCGCTGCTGCCGGCCGTCGGCTGGAGCTGGCTGACGGAGTCCCTCGAGCAGCGTGGCGCGCCGACCACCGCTGTCGGTGGAACGGTCACCCAGACCACGTCCACCCGGTTCGGGGACGTGCACGGCCCGTCCAGCACCACCCAACTGGAGCTGCGCGGCTCCTGGACCGCCACCTCCACCGACCTGACGCCGCATCTGCTCGCCTTCGTGGACCTGCTCAGCGTCGCCGCCGGATTGCCACCGGAAGGTGTGGCCGTTCTCGGTGAGCGCTGACAACGGCTCCGACGGGGCTGCCCGGCCGACGAGCGGACGCCCTGACGAACCGGTTCCGAACGAGACGGGGCCTGCGTCGGACGCGGGCATCCCCGAGCTGTTACGCAGTCCCCGCGACGGCACCCCCCGCCCGCTCACCACGCCGGCCGAGCTGGCCGAGGCAGCCGCCGGGCTCGCCGCCGGCTCCGGGCCGGTCGCCATCGACGCCGAGCGCGCGTCCGGCTATCGCTACAGCCAGCGGGCCTATCTTGTGCAACTGCGGCGAGCCGGCTTCGGCACCGTCCTGATCGATCCCATCGAACTTCCCGACCTGAGCTCCATCGACCTGGCCCTCGCGGACGCGCAGTGGATCCTGCACGCCGCCACCCAGGACCTGCCCTGCCTGGCCGAGGTGGGCATGCGGCCCCGCACCCTCTTCGACACCGAGCTGGTGGGACGGCTGCTCGGCTCCGAGCGGGTCGCGCTGGGAACCATGGTCCAGCAGTACCTGGGCGTGGCGCTGGAGAAGGGCCACTCCGCCGCGGACTGGTCCACCCGCCCGCTGCCGTCGGACTGGCTGGACTACGCCGCACTCGACGTGGAGCTGCTCATCGAGCTCCGGGACGTACTGCTGGCGGAGCTGGAGCGGACGGGCAAGGTCGCCTGGGCGGAGGAGGAGTGCGAGGCGGTCCTCAACGCCCCGCCGGCCGCGCCCCGCAGCGACCCGTGGCGCCGGGTGTCAGGCATTCACGGCCTGCGCACCCGCCGCCAGCTCGCCACGGTCCGATCCCTGTGGCAGGCCCGGGACCGGCTCGCCAGCCAGCGTGACGTGGCTCCTGGCCGGACCCTTCCGGACGCCGCCATCGTCGCCGCCGTGAAGGCCAACCCCAAGAAGCGCGCCGAGCTTGCCGCCGTCAGCGTCTTCAACGGCCCCCGGCAGCGCAAGCTGATCGACTACTGGTTCGACGCGCTGACCGAGGGCCGGGAGCTGCCGGAGGATCAGCTGCCTCCGCTGGCCCAGGGCAGCAACGATCCCGACGCCATGCCGACGCAGTCACGCTGGCGGGACAAGGATCCGGCGGCCGCCGTCCGGCTCGCCGCCTGCCGGACGGTGATCGCCGACGTCGCCGCCGAGCATCAGGTCGTCAGCCAGAACCTGCTGGCGGGTGAAGTCATCCGCCGGTTGGCGTGGCGCTCGGTGAGCCCGCTGACCGAGGACGCGGTCCGGCACAAGCTCAGCGAACTCGGTGCCCGCCCCTGGCAGGTTGACCTGCTGACTGCTGGTCTGACCGCCGCCCTGGCGACGCCACTTCCCACGGTCGGGGATCCAGCGGCGCCGGATCAGCCCGCTTCCTGACACCGTGCACATCACACGAGTCGGGCTGCCCTGCGCGCCGACCTCCCGCTAGAGTCAAGTTACTCACCGGTAACCGAACGGTTGCCGGTCGGGCACCTACCTCAGGGAGACTGCTGTGACCTCACCAACCGCCGCTGCGACCGCCCACTCCGGGCCGAGCTCGCAGCGGCTGCCCCGACAGCTGCGTGACGTGGTGTTCGTCGACGGCGCGCGGACCCCGTTCGGCAAGGCCGGCAAGGGGATGTACGCCGAGACCCGTGCCGATGACCTGATCGTCGCCGTCATCCGCGACCTGCTGCGCCGCCATCCGGAGCTACCGCCCGAGCGCATCGACGAGGTCGCCATCGCCGCCGCGACCCAGATCGGTGACCAGGGCCTGACCATCGGCCGTACCGCCGCCATGCTGGCCGGCCTGCCGAAGTCCGTGCCCGGGTACGCCATCGACCGGATGTGTGCCGGCGCCATGACCGCGGTCACCAGCATCTCGGGCTCCATCGCCTTCGGCGCCTACGACGTCGCGATCGCCGGCGGCGTGGAGCACATGGGACACCACCCGATGGGCGAGGCGGCCGACCCCAACCCGCGCTTCCTGTCCGACAAGCTGGTCGACCTCTCGGCGATGTCCATGGGCGCGACCGCCGAGAACCTGCACGACCGGTTTCCACACCTGACCCGGGAGCGCGCCGACCGCTACGCGTTGCGCAGCCAGGAGAAGGTCGCCAAGGCCTACGCCGAGGGCAAGATCCAGCCCGACCTGGTTCCGGTCGCGACGCGTTCGGAGTCCCTCGGCTGGGGCCTGGCCACCAAGGACGAGCCGCCCCGTCCGGGCACCACCTATGAGGATCTGGCCAACCTCAAGACCCCGTTCCGCCCGCACGGCCGGGTCACCGCGGGCAACGCCGCGGGCCTGAACGACGGTGCCACCGCCTGCATTCTCGCCAGCGCCGAAGCGGCCGACGAGCTGGGCCTGGACGTCAAGATGCGCCTGGTCGGGTACGGCTTCGCCGGCGTCGACCCGGCGGTCATGGGCGTCGGCCCCATTCCGTCGACCGAGCGGGCACTGCGCTCCACCGGTCTGAGCATCGACGACATCGGGCTGTTCGAGCTCAACGAGGCCTTCGCCGTCCAGGTGCTCAGCTTCCTGGACCATTACGGCATCTCCGACGACGACCCGCGGGTCAACCCCTACGGTGGCGCGATCGCCCTGGGCCACCCGCTCGCCTCGTCCGGCGTGCGCCTGATGACCCAGCTCGCGCGCCAGTTCGCCGAGCGCCCGGAGGTCCGCTACGGCCTCACCGCCATGTGCGTCGGCTTCGGCCAGGGCGGCACCGTGATCTGGGAGAACCCCAACTTCGAGGGAGACGACACCAAGTGAGCACCACCACCGACAGTTCCGGGAGCCGAGCAGCAGGGGCCGCGCCCGACTTCGCCGACGAGGTCGTCACCCGATCGCTGGTGCGCTACCTGGAGGTGCCGGGCGTTCCCGGTGAGATCGCCCTGATCACCCTGGAGAATGGGCACGACCACACCCGGCCGTCCACCTTCGGTCCCGGCGGTCTGCGGTCGCTGGCCGAGGCACTGGACGGCATCGAGGCGCACTGCCCCAAGGTCACCGCGGTGGCCGTCACCGGCAAGCCGTTCATCTTCGCGGTAGGCGCTGACATCTCCGGCATCGGGCTGATCCGGGACCGGTCCCAGGCGCTGGCCATTGCGCAGTCCGGTCACCAGGTCTACCGCCGGATCAAGAACCTCGACGTCCCCACCTTCGCGTTCGTCAACGGCGCGGTGATGGGCGGCGGCCTGGAGTTGGCGCTGCACTGCGATTACCGGACGCTGTCCGCCTCCGCGGCCGCCATCGCGTTTCCCGAGTGCTTCCTCGGGCTGGTTCCCGGCTGGGGCGGCACCCAGTTGCTGCCCAACCTGATCGGTCCCGACAAGGCCGTCAAGGTGATCATCGAGAACGCCCTGAGCCAGAACAAGATGCTCAGGCCACAGCAGGCCGCCGAGTACGGCATCGCCGACACGCTGCTCGACTCGGCGGACTTCCTGGCGGAGTCGCTGCGCTGGGCAGCCGGGGTGCTCGACGGCACGGTGCGAGTGTCCCGTCCCGAGATCGACCGCGGCGCCGGCTGGGATGCCGCCCTCGCCAAGGGCCGGTCGATCGCCGACGCCAAGGTCCATGGCGCCGCGCCGGCACCGTACCGCGCCCTGGAACTGCTGGAGCTGGCCAGGACCGCGCCGTTCGACGACGGCATCGCCGCCGAGGATGATGCCCTCGCGGACCTGATCATGAGCGACGAGCTGCGCAGCGGCCTGTACTCCTTCGACCTGGTGAACAAGCGTGCCAAGCGGCCGGCCGGTGCCCCGGACAGGTCGCTGGCCCGCAAGGTCACCAAGGTCGGGGTCGTCGGCGCGGGTCTGATGGCCAGCCAGCTGGCGTTGCTGTTCGTGCGCCGGCTGGAGGTTCCGGTCGTGCTGACGGATCTGGACCAGGAGCGCCTGGACAAGGGCGTCGCCTACGTCCACAACGACCTGGACGCCCAGCTCGCCAAGGGACGGCTCTCCTCCGACAAGGCCAACCGGCTCAAGGCCCTGGTCACCGGCTCGCTCACCAAGGACGCGTTCGCCGACGCCGACTTCGTGATCGAGGCCGTTTTCGAGGAGCTGTCCCTCAAGAAGACCGTCCTCGCCGAGCTGGAGCGGTACGTGTCACCCGAGGCGATCCTGGCCACCAACACCTCGTCGCTGTCGATCACCGAGATTTCGGCGGAGCTGGCGCATCCGGAGCGGGTCGTCGGCTTCCACTTCTTCAACCCGGTGGCGGTGCTGCCGCTGCTCGAGATCGTCCGGAGTGCCAAGACCGACGACGCGGCGCTGGCCACCGCCTTCGCGGTCTCCAAGACCCTGAAGAAGTCCTCCGTGCTGGTGTCCGACGCCCCGGCCTTCGTCGTCAACCGGCTGCTCACCCGCTTTCTGGGCGAGGTGACCGCGACGGTGGACGAGGGCACCCCGATCGAGGTGGCCGACCGCGCGCTGGCCCCGCTCGGGCTGCCGATGTCACCGTTCATCCTGCTGGCGCTGGTCGGTCCCGCGGTGGCGCTGCACGTGTCGGAAACCCTGCACGAGGCCTTTCCCGACCGCTACTCCGTCTCGGAGAACCTGCGGCGGCTGGTGGCCGCCAAGAAGCCGGGCATCTACACCTGGGACACCGGCACCCAGCAGATCGATCCTGAGGTGCAGGCCCTGTTCGTCACCGGCGACTCACCCTCGACCGAGGAACAGGTTCGCGACCGGGCGCTGTCGGCGCTGGCGCAGGAGATCGAGCTGATGCTAGCCGACGGCGTGGTGGCCCAGGCCCAGGACATCGACCTGTGCATGCTGCTCGGCGGCGGGTGGCCGTTCCACCTCGGCGGCATCACGCCGTACCTGGACCGCCAGGGCGTCTCGGAGAAGGTCAACGGCACGCGCTTCCTGGCATCGGGCGTGGCCAGCGTTCCGTCCGGCTAGCGGCGACCGAATCAGGGAGCCGCCGCGAGCGCCCGGATACCGGTCATTCCGAGGTCCAGCTGCGATGACTGGTGCCCACCGGGCCGGTAGCCGATCACCGCGCCGTCGACGCCGACCGCCACCACCAGGTCGTTCCACCACATCGGCGTCAGCGGGGCCGGAATCGGAAAGCCGTCCGGCTCCAGGGCCGGAATGGATGGCGTGGCCGTCGGGGACGGCGACTTCGTCGGAGTGCCCGAGCCGCTTACCGACCCCGGCGTGATCACGGCTGAGGGCGACGGTGAAGCAGAGGTCCGGGGCGCGGCCCGCACCAGGGCCAGCACCTCGACCTGATCGGTGCCGAGGTTGGTCAGTTCGGCGACGACCAGCCGCCGGCGCGAGCCGACCTGGGCGTACACGCCGAAGGCGGTGCCGTCGGCGTTGAACGAGGCGGGACCGGTCACGACGATCATGCCGCGGGTCGGCTGGAACCAGCGCACACCAGCCACGGCGGTCGGCGTCGGGCTCGGGGTGGCGCTGCGGGATGAGCGCCCAGACGCCGACGCGTCATCCGTCGGCGAGTGCGACGGCGAAGCCGTACTGGTCGCGGTGGAGGTGACGTAGCTGAGCGGCATCAGCCCGAAACGGCGCCCCACCACGTCCCACACCAGCAGATCCCGGGTGTTGGCCGCCAGCGGATGCACCGGGCCCAGCGGGCGCAGCGAGCCGTCCGGGCGGATCAGCGTGGCCGCGGCCGACAGCGGCTCCAGCGCGACGCCGGCGTCGAACACCCGGTTCGCGGGCTGCCACACCACCAGCCCCACCGAGCTGTCCGTGGCCAGCCGGGTCGCCGGTGGAAGCTCCACCACGGAGCCGAGCGGACGGGCGGCGCCGTCGTAGCGGCGCGCTGAGAAGTTCCGTAGCGCGGGCTGCTCGGTGGGCGTCGGACTCGGCCTCACCTGCTCCGATCCGCCGGTCCGGCCACCGGTTCCGCCGGCCGTGGTCGCCGGTCTGGTGCGGCCAGGCTCGGGCAACACGTCGGGGGCGGTGATCAGCCCAGGGTCGGTGAGGGCCGTCTCGACGATCACCGCCGCGGAACCGGTCTCGGCCCGGATGGCGCCGTCGGCGTACCCGAGGTCGTGCACGGCGTGGTTGGCGTCGATGGCGTAGGCGTGCTGCCGCTCGCCCAGCACCGCAAGAACGACGCTGAGCCCGCGGCCGGAAATCACCGAGCGCGGACGCGCACCGGAAGGCAGCCCGATCCGACGGGTGCTGCCGTGCTCGCGCAGCTCGACCCGGCCGGTCCGGAGCACCAGCAGCGGGGGGATGGCCCCGGCCGCGGTGGCGGTTCCGCTCACCCCGACCGACGTTCCGCTCGGCCGGGACGAGGGTTGCGGCTCGCCGTGAGCGATGAGGACCACGGCCAGCACGAGCAGCACTGCGACCCCGAAGCCGGGATGGGCGGTCCAGTGCGGCAGCTGCGGGCGCAGTCGGATCATCAGGTGTGGTGCGGGCTAGCTGATCAGCGACGCGGACTGGGTCGCCGATGCCGGAAACGAGATCTCGACGCGCAGGCCGCCCGCCGGCTGGGCGGTCGCCTGGATGGAGCCGTGGTGAGCGTCCACGATGGCCCGGACGATGGACAGCCCCAGCCCGGCACCACGCTGCCCGGTCCGCGCCCGGCCACCGCGGCGGAACGCGTCGAACAGGCCCTCGACCTCGTCCGGACGCACCGACACACCGCTGTTGAGCACCACGATCTTGGACAGCTGGGACGTGCCGCTGCCTTCGCGCGCCGTCTCGATCCGCACCCAGCCGCCGGGAACGTTGTAGCGGACGGCGTTCTCGACGAGATTGCCGATCACCCGCTCCAGCAGCCGCGGATCGCCGGTGGTCCGCACCGGCTCCCCCTCGGCGGTGATCGTGATGCCCCGGGTCGCGGCCTCGGCCTGGGCGGCGGCGACGGCGTTCGGAATCAGCTCGTTCAGCGTCACGACCTCGTTGAGCTCCAGCCCCTGTCCCTCGCGGCCCTGGAGCCTGGCCAGCGCCAGCAGGGCATCGACCAGCCGCTGCGCGCGGTTGGTGGCGTCGCGGACCACCTCGCCCATCCGGCGTAGCTCGTCCGGCGGGGCGTTCGGATCCGACAGGGTCACGTCCAGCTCGGTCTGGATCACGGCCAGCGGTGTGCGCAGCTCGTGGCTGGCATTGGCGACGAACCTGCGCTGGCTGCCGAAGGCGGCGTCCAGGCGGGCCAGCATCTCGTCGAAGGTGTCGGCCAGCTCGCGCAGCTCGTCGTCCGGGCCGCCGAGGCTGATCCGCTCGCTGAGGGTCTTGGTGGAGAGCTGCTTGGCGGTGGCGGTGATGCGGGCGACGGGTCGCAGCGCCTGCCGCGCGAGCAGGTACCCGCCGATGGAGCCGATGAGGACGATGACCCCGAAGTACAGCAGCCCGTTGTTGAGCAGGTAGTGCAGGGCGCTCGTGCGCATCGCCGCGCGGGCCTCGGACGGGTTCCACACCGTGCGGACCTGGGTGGTGTTGTCGATGATGGTCACATCACCGGGATTCGGCGGCAACGCGATCTCGGTCAGTGCCCGGTCCAGCAGGATGTAGGACGTCGCCAGAAGTGCAGCGCCGATGAGCAGCACCAGGGCGCCGTACAACAGCGCCATCCTGATCCGCAGCGTCGGCTGCACCACTCTCACTGCTCGGTCGAGCTCCCCTCCGACTCGTCGTCCTCCGCGGCCGCTGTCACCAGCGTCGGGTCGACCCGGTATCCGGAGCCGACGACTGTTTCGATCACCGGTGGTTCACCGAGCTTGCGGCGAAGCGTCATCATCGTCACCCGCACCGTGGTGGTGAAGGGATCAGCGTGCTCGTCCCAGACCCGATCCAGCAGTTCCTCACTGGATACAACGACTCCGGCCGCCGAGAGCAACGTCTCGAGGACGCCGAACTCCTTGCGAGTGAGGTCGACATTGCGTCCGGAGCGCGTGACGGTCCGTTTGGACGGGTCCAGCACCAGGTCACCGGCCTGCAGCACCGGCGGGGCGGCGGGCGTCGCCCGGCGGCCCAGCGCGCGGACCCGCGCCACCAGTTCGGCGAAGGCGAAGGGCTTGGCCAGGTAGTCGTCGGCGCCCAGCGCCAGCCCCTCGACCTTGTCCTCGATCGACCCGCTGGCGGTCAGCATGATGACCCGGGTGAGCACACCCTCGTCGGTGAGCGAGCGACAGATCTCGTCCCCGCTCTTGCCCGGCAGGTCGCGGTCCAGCACCACCACGTCGTACCGGGTGGTGGTGGCCTTGCCGAAGCCCTCGTCGCCGTCGTAGGCGACGTCGACCGCCATTCCCTCACGCCGAAGCCCGCGCACGACGGCGTCGGCCAGTTGGGTCTCATCCTCAACCACGAGTACTCGCACGGGTGTCTCCGCCTTCTCCGGGAACCTCGGCCGGTGGTGTGGCGAGGGGTAAGCCAACAACGATCTCACGAAGGGTTATGTCGCGATGTTTAGCAGACGTCAGTCCGGGCGGTGCTCGGAGCGGCGAGACAGCTCGGACGACGTCGTGAACACAGTCTCTTCCCCGCTCGCGGCACCGCCCCCGGCTTTGCCGTCAGCGATTCCGCGGCCGAGCACCGCGGCCGCGAACTCGATCGTCCGCCGGGAGATGCCCCGTGGCGTGAGCCCGATCGTGGCGCGGACCTCGGTCACCTTGCCGTGGTCCAGGAACTCGACCGGGATCCCGATCTCGCGAGTATGGACCGTCGGACTCCCTTCCCGCAGGAACTGGGCGAAGCGGGAGCCCGCGCCGTTGACGACGACCCCGTCCTCGACCGTGACCACCACCCCGGCATCGGCCGCCAGCGCCGACAAGGCAGGCGGCACCGGGGTGACCCAGCGCGGGTCGACGACCCGGACGGTGTAGCCGGCCTCGGCGATCCGGCCGGCGGCCGCCAGCGCGTCGGCGGCCATCGCACCGACCGAGATGAGCAGGATGTCGACGGCACCGGAGTCCGGCTCGGCCAGCACGTCGACCCCGCCGGTGCTCCGGACGGCTGGGATGTCGGGTCCGAGCTCGGTCTTGGGATAGCGCAGCACCGAGGGCGCGTCGGCGATGTCCAGGCACTGCGCCAGGCCTGTCCGCAGGGTCTGCTCGTCGCGCGGTGCGGTGATATGGATACCGGGGACGATGCCGAGCATGGCCAGGTCCCACATGCCGTTGTGGCTGGCGCCGTCCTCACCCGTCACCCCGGCGCGGTCCAGCACCACCGTGACGCCGGCCCTGTGCAGCCCGACGTCCATCAGCAGCTGGTCGAAGGCGCGGTTGAGGAAGGTGGCGTAGAGCGCGATGACCGGATGCAGGCCGGCGGCTGCCATTCCGGCGGCCGAGGTCAACGCGTGCTGCTCGGCGATGCCGACGTCGAAGCACCGGTTCGGGAACTCCTCGGCGAAGGCACCCAGCCCGACCGGGTCGAGCATCGCGGCGGTGATCGCGACCACGTCGTCGCGCTCGCGGCCCAGCCGGACGATCTCGTCGGAGAACACCTTCGTCCAGCTGCGGCCACCGGAACTCAGCGAGACCCCGGTCTCGGGATCGAACGCGCCGCCGCCGTGCATGTGGTCGGCGAGGTGGTTCTCGGCAGGTGCGTAGCCGTAGCCCTTGCGGGTCACGCAGTGCACCAGCACCGGTCCGCCGAACTGCCGGGCCAGCCCGAAGGCGTGCTCCAAGGCCGCCTGGTCGTGCCCGTCGACCGGGCCGATGTACTTCAGGCCCAGGTCCTCGAACATGCCCTGCGGAGCGAGCAGGTCCTTCACCCCGCGCTTGAACCCGTGCAGCGCGTCGTACAGCGGGGCGCCCACCAGCGGCGTCCGCTCCAAAGTGCCCTTGACGTTCTGCAGCATCCGCTCGTACCCCGGGCGCAACCGCAAGCCGGCCAGCTGATTGGCCAGGCCGCCGATCGTCGGTGAATACGAGCGTCCGTTGTCGTTGACCACGATGACGACGGGACGGTCCGAGCCGGCGATGTTGTTCAGGGCCTCCCAGCACATCCCGCCGGTCAGGGCGCCGTCGCCGACCACCGCCACGACCGGACGGCGGGCTCCCCGGACGTCGAAGGCCTTCGCCATACCGTCGGCGTACGAGAGCGCGGTCGAGGCGTGCGAGTTCTCGATCCAGTCGTGCTCGCTCTCCGCGCGGCTGGGGTAGCCGGACAGGCCATCCGCCTGGCGCAGGCCGTCGAAGCCGTCGCGCCTGCCGGTGATGATCTTGTGCACATAGCTCTGGTGGCCGGTGTCGAACAGGATCGGCTCGGTGGGCGAGTCGAAGACCCGGTGCAGCGCGAGCGTCAGCTCCACCGCGCCCAGGTTCGGGCCGAGGTGGCCTCCCGTCCGGGACACCTTCCTGACCAGGAAGTCCCTGACCTCGATTGCCAGGAAGGCCAGCTCGTCGGTGCTGAGCTGGCGCAGGTCTGCTGGGCCGGAAAGCCGATTCAATACAGAGCTCACAAGACCGGAGCCTACTGGCTGTGCCGGAGTTGAGCCGGTGTGCCGCGCGATCAGGCCACCGGCCGCAGGACGGCGATGCATTCGACGTGGTGCGTCATCGGAAAGGCATCGAACGCGCGCAGGCCGGCCAGCTGCCAGCCCTCGTCCGTCGCGGTGCGGATATCGCGGGCCAGCGCCGCCGGGTCACAGGCCACGTAGACGATCGCCCGGGGCCGCGCCGGTCCGCTGCCGCCTGCCGCGGACAGCATCGCCGACATCACCTCGCGACCGGCACCGGTACGCGGGGGGTCCAGGACGATCACCGCGACCCCGTCCAGCTCGGTGACCGCCTCGGTGACCGCCGCGCCGGTGACGGCCGCCCGGCGCACCCGCGCCCACGGCAGGGCGGCGAGGTTGCTGGCGGCGTCGCGCACCGCGCCGCCGGCCGCCTCCAGCCCCAGCACCTGGCCGCTGGGGCCGACGGCACCGGCCAGGGCCGCGGTGAACACGCCGGAACCGGCGTACAGGTCCAGCGCCTTCTCACCGGCAGCCAGCTCGGCGGCGGCGAGCACCTGCTCGGTGAACACGTCCGCTGCCCGTGGGTGGGTCTGCCAGAAGCTTCCGGCGGAAATCTCGAAGTGCCGGCCGCCGGCGGAGTACCGGAGCAGCTCGGGACCCGCCACGTGCTCGGTGCTCGTCCTGGTGCGTGTCCCCCGTCCGTGCTGCCGACCGGCGGGTTGCTTTCCGGCGGGTTGCTTTCGGTCGCGGGACTGCCGGACGGGAACCTCGCGGTGGCTCAGCACTGCGACCTCCCCCTCGTCGTCAGCGGCCACCTCGACCTCGTCCACGCCGATCCACCGCGCGCCCAGCACGCTGCTGTCACCGACACCCGGGGCGCCGATCGGGCAGTGGTCCAGCGCGATGACCGTGTGCGACCGGTGCGCCCGCAGCCCCAGTTGCCCGTCGGGTGCCACCGCGAACCGGACCCGCCGCCGCCAGCCGAGCCCAGCCCGCTCGTTCCCGTCAGGAGCGCCGCTGCCCAGCTCCTCGACGGTCACCGACCATTCGAGGGCCGCCAGCCGCCGCAACTGCTCGGCGACCACGTCGGCCTTGAGCCCGCGCTGGGCGGCAAGTGCGACGTGCTGGAAGTCACAGCCACCGCAGCCGCCGGGGTGGGCGTACGGGCACGGCGGGGTCATCCGGTCCGGCGACGAGGCCAGGACCTCGACGGCGTCGGCACGGCAGAACGAACCGCCCCGGTCCTCGGTGATCTCGGCCAGCACGTGCTCGCCGGGGAGGGTGTGCCGGACGAAGATCACCCTGCCCTCGTGCCGGGCGACGCAGTGGCCGCCGTGAGCGACGGACTCGATCCGCAGCTCCACTCGGCGACCGAGCCAGCTCGGGTTGGCCACGGGCGCGGGCCGATCCTGTTCGCTCACCGCTCCAGCGTATTCGGCGCCCGGCGGGTCCTCAGCCGGCCGGTCGACGGCGACCCAACTCGACGTCACCTGGGCTGACAGCGCTACCAGCCGCGGAAGTGTGTACCGTCGCGTGTCGTGCATATAGTCGTCATGGGCTGCGGTCGGGTGGGCTCAACTCTCGCGCACCATCTGCAGCGCCTCAACCACAGCGTGGCCGTCATCGACCAGAACCCGATTGCCTTCCGCCGCCTCGGCGACGGGTTCCAGGGCAAGACGATCGCCGGAGTCGGCTTCGACCGCGACACGCTGATGGCCGCCGGGATCGAGGGCGCCGACGCGTTCGCCGCGGTGTCCAGCGGCGACAACTCCAACATCATTGCCGCCCGGGTGGCCCGCGAGACGTTCGGCGTCGGCCACGTCGTCGCGAGGATCTATGACCCGCTGCGCGCCGAGGTGTACGAGCGGCTCGGCATCCCCACCATCGCCACGGTGCCCTGGACCGCCAACCGGCTCCTGAAGAACATCATGGGCGGCACCATCGACGAGGAGTGGCGGGATCCGACCGGCCAGATCGTCATGCTGCACGTGAACCTCGCCGAGGCGTGGGTCGGTGAGAAGCTCACGTCGTTCGAAGGGGCCACCGGCAGCCGGGTGGCGTTGATCAGCCGATTCGGCAAGGGCGAGCTGCCCACCGCACAGACGGTGGTGCAGGCGGGCGACGAGCTGCACGTGACCGTCACCGACGAACTCACCGACACCGTCCGCGCCGCCGCGGCGGCCGGCCCGACAGGAGGGCTGCACTGATGCGGATCGCGATCGCGGGAGCGGGGGCCGTCGGACGCTCGATCGCCCGGGAGCTGCTGACCAACGGCCACCAGGTGCTGCTCATCGACAAGGAGGTCTCCAAGGTGCGCCCTGAGCGCATTCCGGAGGCCGAGTGGCTGCAGGCCGACGCGTGCGAGCTGTCCAGCCTGGAGGACGCGCAGTTGGAGGACTGCGAGGTCGTCATCGGCGCCACCGGGGACGACAAGGTCAACCTGGTGGTGTCGCTGCTGGCCAAGACCGAGTTCTCGGTGCGCCGGGTGGTGGCCCGGATCAACCACCCCGCCAACGAGTGGCTGTTCAACGAGTCCTGGGGTGTGGACGTCGCCGTCTCGACGCCCCGGGTGCTGGCGGCGCTGGTCGAAGAGGCGGTGTCCGTCGGCGACGTGGTGCGGCTGTTCACCCTGCGCCAGGGTCAGGCCAACCTCATCGAGGTCACCCTGCCGGTCGGCGCCCCTTGTGCCGGCGTGCCGCTCCGCGACCTGGACCTGCCCTCCGACGCGGCGATGGTGGCCATCATCCGCGGGTCCAGGGTGATCGTGCCGACCCCGGACGAGCCGCTGGAGCCCGGTGACGAGCTGCTATTCGTCGCCCTGCCCGAGGCGGAGCCCGCCATCCGGCGCGCGGTCTGCGCCGCCTGAGCGTTCGCCGCCCGGCGTGGGGCTGACGCCCGGCGTGGGGCTGACGCCCGGCGTGGGGCTGACGCCCGGCGTGTCCAGCGGCGTCACCGGTTCCATCGGTTCGAGAGTGCGACGCGCGCGCCGGACGATCCAGAAACATCCCGCCACCACCAGGATGTAGAGCGGAAAGCCCATCGCGATCTTGGCGACGGCGAGCAGCCCCGTCCGGTTGTCCTTGAACAGGCTCAGCTGGACGACCGCCCGGGCGGCGAACATCGCCAGGGCGGCGCAGGTCGCGATGTCATACGCCCGGCGCAGCACCGGGACCTTGTGCCAGCGCCGGCCCTCGGGCAGCGGCGACGGGTCGAGGAACTCCCAGATCAGGCCGACGAGCGGGCGTCGCACCAGCAGGGACGCCGCGAACACCACCACGTAGGCCACCGCGCCGACGATGCCGACCAGAAAGAACCCGCGTGCCTGCCCGGTCCGGGCGGCGATGGCGGCCGCCACGGCGACGGTGAACAGCCCGGTCAGCGCCTGCTGGAGTGGCTGCCGGCGGACCAGCCGGTACCCCGCCACCACCACGCCCGAGATCAGCGCGGCGATGATGGCCTGCCGCAGGCCGCTGATCGCATTGGCGATCACGAACACCACCGGCGGAATGGCCGCGACGACTGTTCCGGACCAACCGCCCATCGCGCCCAGGAGCTGCTGCCGGGTGCGGTCGCGCAGCTCGCCAGTGGGCGGCGTGGTCATGCGCTGGTGGTCATGCGCTACGCGTCCGGCGCCGGATCGGACCCGGCCCCCTGCTGCTCGGCCGGTTCCTGCTCCGCCGCGGCCTGCGCGAGCTGGTCGACCGCCTGCGGTGGCAGCCGCAGCGGAACCGGCTCGCGTACCGGCAGTGGATCGTTGCCGCGGACGACCACCAGCTGGCGGAACGTCTCCAGGAACGGCGTGGCCGCCTCGGCGTCGGAGTCGCCGGCAGGGCCGCCGGCCAACATGCCGCGCAGGAACCAGCGGGGGCCGTCGACTCCCACGAACCGTACCGGCGTGAACCCGCCCGGCGCGGGGAGCTTGCCGACGAGCTCGCCGCCGAACTCCCCCTCCTGCTCGGACACCGTGCCGCCCTGGGACGAGATGGACGCCTTGATCTCGGCGCGCACCTCGTCCCAGATGCCGTCGTTGCGGGGCGCCGCGAAGACGCCGAGCTGCATCTGGCCGGTCGGGTTGACCAGGGTGATGCCGGCAACCTGGCCGTCCTCGCCGACCTCGACGCGGATCTCCAGGCCGGCGTCGGCCGGAATCTGGAGCGCGCCCAGGTCGAGTCGATCGATGTCGTCGGACGGTGCGTCGACGACGTCGTACGGACCGGTGGTGGCGGCGGACTGGTGCGGCCGCCTCGTCTCCCACGGTGGGGTGGCATCGAGCTTCGAGCGCTCGGTGCGCTTCTCCTTGCGGCGCAGCGCCATTACTGATCGTCTCCTCTTAGGTTCTCGACACCGCGCGGGTGCACCGCCCGGCCTGCCCGCAACGCGTGCGCACCGCCGGTCGAGCCGTAACCCGCCGCGCCGCGATGGGACTCGGTCAAGGTGTCGGCCACGTCGAACCGGGCATATTCAACACGCTGGATGACCAACTGCGCGATTCGGTCGCCTCTTCGTAACTGAATCACCTCGGCCGGGTCGTGATTGATGACCAGGACCTTGATCTCGCCGCGATAGCCCGAGTCGATGGTGCCGGGGGCGTTGACCATCCCCAGTCCGGCGCGCAGGGCCAGGCCGGAGCGCGGATGCACGAAGCCGGCGAAGCCGGTGGGCAACTCGACAGCGATGCCGGTGGGCAGCAGCGCCCGCTGTCCCGGTGCCAGCTCCACGTCCACCGTGGTCACCAGGTCAGCGCCCGCGTCGCCGTCGGCGGCGTAGCTGGGAAGCGGCACGTCCGGGTCCAACCGACGGGTCCGGACCACCACCGTGCAACTGCGCGCAACGGCGGAACCGGCCTGCCCGGCTGGCGTCGAGGCCTCGGGCGCGGGAGTCTTCAGCGGTCCGATCGTCACAGAGCCAAAGGTTACGCTGACCGGGTGACCGAGCCCCGGACCGACCAGCCCCCGCTCGACGCCGACGCGCCGAATCGGCCGGCTTCCGAGGCCGCTGACGGCGACCAGATGGGCGCCCCGGTGGACGACGTCCAGTACGTCGAGCGACTGCGGACTCCACTGTGGTGGTACCTTGCGGCGGTTCTCGTGGGCCTGTTGATGGCCTCGGAATTCCTGCTCGCGTCCTCCGGCTGGATCACGTACCTGCCCTTCGCCGTGCTCGTTCCGGGCAGCGTGGCGCTGGTGTGGCGGTTGTCCTCGGCCACGGTCGCGGTGTCCGACGGAACGCTGAGGGTCGGCGACCGCAGCCTGCCGCTGACCGGGATCGAGCGGGGCATCGCCCTGAACCCCGCACAGCTGCGGATGCTGGTGGGCCGGCACAGCGACCCGCTCGCGTTCGACTTCATCCGGTCCTGGATCGGACCGGGCGTGCAACTGGTCCTGCGAGAGGCGCCGACCAGTGATCCTGGCGACAGGGAGCCGTACTGGGTGCTGTCCACCCGGCATCCTGATCGCCTGCTGGCAGCTCTCGCCGCCGGCCCACCGGCTGACTGACGACAGAGCCAGTTCCAGCGCACGGTCAGCCATCAGCCGAAGGGGTCCGCAGTGTCGCCAGGACGATTCGAAGGTCAGGTGGCACTCGTCACCGGGGCGAGCCGGGGCATCGGATTCGCGGTCGCCCAGCGGCTGGTCTCCGAGGGCGCACGGGTGTGCGTCACCGCCCGCAAGGCCGAGCCGCTCCAGGCTGTCGTGGCCGAGCTCGGTGGGCCGGACAAGGCCATCTTCGCCGCCGGCTCGGGCGCGGACGCCGAGCATCGCGCGGCTGCTGTCGAGGCCACGCTGGCGACGTTCGGCCGACTCGACGTCCTGGTCAACAACACCGGTATCAACCCGACGTTCGGGCCGCTGCTGGATGTCGAAGAGAGCGCCGCCCGCAAGATGTTCGACGTCAACGTGCTCGCCGCGCTGGCGTGGGTGCGGCTGGCGCACCGAGCCTGGCTGGCCGAGCACGGCGGCGCCATCGTGAACATCGCCTCGGTCGCGGGACTGGGCGCCTCGCCCGGAATCGCCTTCTACGGCATGACGAAAGCCGCGCTGGTGAACATGACGAAGCAGCTCGCGGTGGAGCTCTCCCCCGGTATCCGGGTCAACGCGGTGGCCCCGGCGGTGGTGAAGACGAAGTTCGCCGAAGCCCTGTACGCCCATGATGAAGAGGGCGTTGCGGCGCACTACCTGCTCAAGCGCCTCGGCGAGCCGGCGGACGTGGCTGCCGCCGTGGCCTATCTCGCCTCCAGCGACGCGGCCTGGACCACGGCTCAGACTCTCGTCCTCGACGGGGGGCTGATCGGCGGTCTCTGACCGGCGGGTGAGCCGCCGTCCCGAGCAGCGGCCGCCGAGGTCTTTCAACGCGAGCCCAGCCCGAACGATCAGAGCTGGCGGAACCAGCGCTCCTCGTTCATGCCGCGCAGCTCCGCCAGCAGCGCCTCACCCAGTGACTTGGTCGCGCGGCGGTTCACTTCGGCCCCGGCCACGGCTCCGGCCAGGAAGGGCGCGAGGCTGGTGGTGCTGCGTCCGATCCGGCGCAGCACCTGGCTGCGCAGCTCGCGCTTGGCCGCGGCGCCGAAGACCGAGCCGAGTCCCGCGCCGCCCACCTGGGGCGACACTGCTCGCCTGCGCACCCAGGACATCAGGTAGGCGCCGCCGCGCTCGGTGACGGTGCCCGGAGCGGGGTGGCCCAGGATCTCGTGCAGCTCGGCGACGAGCTTCAGCTCGACCGCCGTGACCGTCAGCATCTCGGCGGCCAGCTGCACCGGCGCGGCCAGCAGCAGCGGCGGGCTGAGGAACTCCATCGCCGACAGGCCGCCCGAGGCAGCTCCGAGCGCGGCGGTGGCCTTGGTGGCATTGCGGATGATCCGCTCCGCGATCTCGACGTCGGACAGTCCCGGATTCTGCTCGCGCATCATCGCGGCGTCTCGGACCGGCACCCGCGGGGCGATCTCGATGATGAGGTCGACCAGCCAGCGGCCCGCCGCGACCGCCCGGATGCCCGAGCCGCGAGCGCTGGCGGTGAGTGCCGGGATGAGTGCCGCGAGTGCTTTCTCGCGCGCTCTGCGGTCCTGGGAGCCGTCGGGCGGTGGCGCGCTCGCCCGGGCGACCAGCTCTGCTATGTCCTCGTGCGGCATGACGCACTCCTCGCGTCGGCGGGAGGACGGCCGAAGACGCTTGGCCGGCCGCCCCGAAACTGACTGCCCGGCCAGGCTGTGCCCGGCCGGGCAGTGCTGAGCAACCAGTTACGCGCAGTCGCGGCAGATCGGTTGACCGTTCTTCTCACGGGCGAGCCGGCTGCGGTGGTGCACCAGGAAGCAACTGGAACAGGTGAACTCGTCATCCTGCTTCGGAAGCACCCGGACGGTCAGCTCTTCACCCGAGACGCTGGACAGGTCAGCGCCCGGCAACTCCAGCGACTCGGCGAGCTCGGTTTCATCGACGTCGATCGAACCCGACTGCGCCTCGGCCCGGCGGGCCTTCAGCTCCTCGAGCGAATCTTCGTTCAGTTCATCTACATCGCCCCGTCGGGGGGCGTCATAATCGGTGGCCACTGCGTGTCAACTCCTAGCTCAAATGCACAAGTCCCGGCGATCCCGTTACCTGGACCACGGGTGGCGAGTTTGTCAGTCGCCGCCCGCTGGCCGCGGAACCGTATCGCGTTCCGCGTGCCGTCCAACGACCGGGCATGGCTACTCATTCCCGGGGCGTGTCCAGCTAGGCTGACGGCTCAACCCATAAGACGGCTCAGGAGGCGAACGGCCCGGTATGTCAGCGTCTATCTCACGCCGGCCGCTGCCCGCGATCGCCTTTCTGCTGATCCTGTCCATTCTCACCGTAATCGTCTGGTGGCGGGTGCTGCACCGCCCGGACGCGGCGTCGCAGACCGCGGGTCCCACCCCCTCGCACTCGGCGAGCTGTGCGCCGGCAGCCAAGGCGCTCACGTTGCCCTCTCCCGGCGCGGTCACAGTGAATGTGCGCAACGGCGCGGACCGCTACCAGCTGGCCACCAAGGTCACCGGCGAGCTCAAGAGCCGCGGCTTCAAGGTCGGTCAGCCAGGCGACGCCCCACCATTGACCGGCACGGCCGAGATCCGGTCCGGCATCGCCGGCAGGCCGGGGGCCACGCTGCTCAGCTACTACGTCCCTGGCGCGAAGCTGGTGACCATCAAGCGCAGCGACACCAACGTCGACCTGATCCTCGGCTCGGGGTACAGCGTGCTGGCGCCACAGACGACGGTCACCAAGGCTGTGGCGAAGTCCCGCAAGCCCTGCTGAGTCCGCCGGTCGAGCCGGCTCAGCCGAACTCCCGAAGCCAACGGCACCTGATCGGTGCTGACCGAAGCCAGACCGGTGCTGGCCCTAACTGATGCCGCCCTACTCGATGTCGGCTTTACTCGATGTCGGCTTACTCGATGTCGGCTTACTCGATGTCGGCAACGCCGAGGTCGGTCAGCAGCGTGAAGAACTCCTCCGCCACGTCGGGGTGCGCCGCCGCGATGAGGTGTGTGCCGGGCGGACGGCCACGGAGTCCGGACGTCCATACGCCGGCTTCCTGGGCTATCAGCAAGCCCGCCGCGAAGTCCCATTCGCCCAGGGGGCCCTCGTAGTACAGGTCCACCCAGCCGGCCGCGAGGTAACACAGGTCCAGCGCCGCCGAGCCGAGCCTGCGCAGGTTGCCGACGTGCCCGAGCAGCTCCCCGGCGGCCTTGCCCTGGCGGGCGCGCCGGGCGGCGTCGTAGCCGAACCCGGTCGCGACCACGGCCTGGTCCAGCGGTACCGCCCGCGGCCCGGACAGCCGCCGGCCCCGCAGGTACGCGCCCTCGCCCAGCGCGGCGGAGAACAGGTCGCCCGAGGATGGATTCAGGACGCAACCCGCCACGGTTCGTCCAGCGACCTGAGCGGCGATCGACACCGAGAACTGGGGCAGCCCCAGCATGAAGTTGACGGTGCCGTCGATGGGGTCCAGCACCCAGCGCACGGGCGCGTCGACGCGCGCCTGCTCACCGTACTGTTCAGCGGCCTGCTCACCGCCCTCCTCACCGAGCACCGAGTCGGCCGGACGCAGCCGCGCCAGCTCGTCACGGAGCATCTGCTCGACCGCCCGGTCGGCGTCGGTCACCACATCCGTGGCGGAGGATTTGGTGCTGACCGAGAAGCCCGCGGCACGGCGGCCCAGCATCAGATCGCCGGCCTTGGCAGCCAGTTCCACGGCCAGGTCGCGCAGTTCGACCGGGTTGGCGGAACCGCCGTGCAGCAGCTCGGACACGCGGTCTGTCATCTGCACTCTCTTCTGCACAGGCGGGCCGATAGGGTTCACGACAATCAACCCTAGTCAGCGGAGGACAGATGACCGCGCCAGCGTCAGATCAGCCAGTCGCACCAGTCGCACCCGGCGAGGCGGCCTTCGGTGTCGACATCGGCGGCAGCGGCATCAAGGGCGCCGTAGTCGACGCGGTGACCGGTGAGCTGCGGACGCAGCGGGTCCGGATAGCGACGCCCCGTCCCTCGACTCCGGACAACGTGGCCGAGGTCGTCGTCGAGCTCGTCACCAGGGCGAAGTGGTCCGGGCCGGTGGGAGCGACCTTTCCTGCCGTCATCAAGCGAGGCGTCGCTCGGTCGGCGGCGAACGTCGACGAGTCCTGGATCGGCACCGACGTCGACGCGGTCTTCTCCAAGGCGACCGGCCTGGAGGTGACCGTGCTCAACGACGCTGACGCGGCCGGCCTCGCCGAAGTCCGATTCGGTGCGGCCAAGGGCGTGCCCGGCCTCGTGATCCTGTTGACGTTCGGCACCGGGATCGGCAGCGGCATCTTCCTCGATGGCCAGTTGGTGCCGAACTCCGAGTTGGGCCACCTGGAACTCGATGGCCATGACGCCGAGTCCAGGGCGGCCGCCTCGGTCAAGGACAAGCAGAAGATGTCCTACAAGCAGTGGTCCAAGCGGGTGCAGACCTACATGTCCCACGTCGAGGCGCTGTTCTCCCCCGACCTCTTCATCGTCGGTGGCGGGGTGAGCAAGGACGCTGACCGGTGGGTTCCGCTGCTCAATCTGCAGACGCCGGTACGGCCGGCGCAGCTGCTCAACAACGCGGGCATCGTCGGCGCGGCAATGGCAGCGGTGGAGCGCGGCGCCGACTAGCTCTGGCTACAATGGAGCGCGCAGGGCACGGCACCAATGAAGGCATCGACGTCGCAGAGCACGGCTCGATTAACCCCAACGGCTGGCTGACCCACACATTTTCCCGCGCGCACACCATCTCGCACGGCCGGCCCGGCTGGGTCGCGCCGCCACGGTGTGCGATCACTGTATGAAAGGGCATACGTGGTTTCCAGCGAATCTTCCGAACAGCCGCAGGTCAGTGCGGCTGCGACGGCGAGCAGAGTGGTGACGAAGTCGGTCGCCGCTCCAGCGAAGAAGGCGCCGGCCAAGAAGGCTCCTGCCAAGAAACCGCCGACCAAGAAGGCAGCGGCTCCCGTCGCGGTCGGCGGCGAGCCCGCGGCCGACGCCGAGCCGACCGACATCCCCGCCGATGTCGAGCTGGAGGACGTTCCGGTAGACGTCGAGGCGGACACCGAGACCGAAGAGGCCGGCGATCCCCCGGCCGAGGCCGAGTCGTCGGAGTTCACCTGGGACGAAGAAGAGTCCGAGGCCCTGCGCCAGGCTCGCAAGGACGCCGAGATGACGGCTTCGGCCGACTCCGTCCGAGCGTACCTGAAGCAGATCGGCAAGGTGGCACTGCTCAACGCCGAAGAGGAGGTCGACCTGGCCAAGCGCATCGAGGCCGGCCTGTACGCCTCCGAGCGGCTGCGCCAGCTCGAGGTGGCGGGCGAGAAGCTGCCGCTGCAGCAGCGACGCGACCTGAACTGGATCGTGCGTGACGGCGAGCGCGCCAAGAACCACCTGCTGGAGGCCAACCTGCGCCTGGTGGTGTCGCTGGCCAAGCGCTACACCGGCCGCGGCATGGCCTTCCTCGACCTGATCCAGGAGGGCAACCTCGGCCTGATCCGGGCGGTCGAGAAGTTCGACTACACCAAGGGCTACAAGTTCTCGACCTACGCGACCTGGTGGATTCGCCAGGCGATCACCCGGGCCATGGCCGACCAGGCCCGGACCATCCGCATCCCGGTGCACATGGTCGAGGTCATCAACAAGCTGGGCCGCATCCAGCGCGAGCTCCTGCAGGACCTCGGCCGCGAGCCGACGCCCGAAGAGCTCGCCAAAGAAATGGACATCACCCCGGACAAGGTGCTGGAGATCCAGCAGTACGCTCGTGAGCCCATCTCGCTCGACCAGACCATCGGCGACGAGGGTGACAGCCAGCTCGGTGACTTCATCGAGGACAGCGAAGCCGTCGTAGCGGTCGACGCGGTGTCGTTCACGCTGCTGCAGGACCAGCTGCAGTCGGTGCTGCACACTCTTTCCGAGCGTGAGGCCGGCGTCGTCAAGCTGCGGTTCGGGCTCACCGACGGCCAGCCGCGCACCCTCGACGAGATCGGGCAGGTGTACGGGGTGACCCGTGAACGCATCCGCCAGATCGAGTCCAAGACGATGTCGAAGCTGCGGCACCCGTCCCGGTCCCAGGTGCTGCGCGACTACCTGGACTGAGCCGTCCGCTGCAGAAGGGTTGGTTCGCCATGGCGGCTCTACGGTATATACCCACCTCCAGCGGCACGGGCACGGCATGGGCGTCGGCGAGCCCGTAGCGAAGAGCCGACCGGGCCGATCTCAGGGCGGCCGTGGCGGCGATCACGAACACTGCTGCCAGAGCCGGCCACGCCCAGTCGTGCAGCGGAAACAATACCGACGCCGGGAATCCGGCCACCGTGACGAAGTACAGCGTGCCCGTGGCGGTGAACAGATCAGAACCGAACGCATCCACAAGCGCACCCGTCATCAAAACCCGCATCGCGTGGCCGGGCGGTAGCATGCTGCGGAACGCGCGCATCAGCACTTGTGCAGCACTTCCCGATGAGGTACCTGAGCCGGTTCCGGCCAGCGGCCGAAGGGAGCGCTGATCCCCACCCGGGCTTTTTGGGCAGAACTATACCGCTGTCGGCTATTTCAGGTGACGTTGGCGAGCCTACCGATGGTCAGTGCAATGTGGTCGGGATGCGTCTTCGCATGATCGACCAGTCCCGCACCCAACCTTGCCCTCACTGTGTCATCCCCTGCTCATCGCGGGCCTTTGCTGGCCGTCGTCGTTGGAGTTCAGCCGCGCCTACCGATAGCTCGGCCGGAGACCTGAGTTTCTGTGCTGGTGTCTGAGTCTTAGTGCGACGGGCACCCGGAACCGCTCGATGCAACCATGGAGCAATGTACCATTGAGGTGTTAGGTTTGACCTATAGTTATTGCGCGTTTGAGGGCGGTAGGAGCAAGATCTAGCAAGCTACCAGCCCTTGAACGTTATGCGCAGGTTACCGGGGAGCGCCGATGCCCTTGAGCAAGCACGTGCTGTTCGTACATGCGATGTATCCCCACAAATTGCCCGCCTATCAAGCGGCTAGGCGGTTGGGTTACCGGGTTACGGTCGTCGGGCCGGAGCTGCCCGAGTGGGCGGCACCGTTCGTCGACGCCTACATCGCGGCCGGCACCGACGCGGCGGTACTGACGGACACGGTGCGGCTTCTCGCGCAGCATCATGCCCGCGACCCGTTCGACGGGGTGGTCACGTACTGGGATCACGGCGTCGTCGCCTGCGCCGCGATCGGAACGGCACTGGGCCTGCCGCCACGTCGCCGGCGGCAGCCGAACGTGTCAGAAATAAGGCAGTCAGCCGCGACGCACTGGCGTCCGCCAGCGTTGCGCAGCCGCGCTACGCCCGGGTCAGTGACGCCACCTCGGTCGGCGAAGCCGCCCAGCTGGTCGGATTTCCAGCGATCTACAAGCCCTGCGGCGGAGCCGGCAGTGCGGGCGTGCAGTACGTCGCGACGGCGGCGGACCTACCAGCCGCTCGAGCGGTCGCCGACACCAAGCTGACCTCGGACAACGACCAGTTTTTCGCCTACTATCCCGAGCAATTCATCCTCGAGCAGTTCGTGTCCGGACCCGAGGTCAGCGTCGAAGGCGTGGTCGCCCGGGGCCGGGTGCACTGCGTCGGCGTGACCGCCAAATCGCTGACGCCCGGCACCTTCCTCGAATCGCGGCATGTCTTTCCGGCCGCGCTGGATCAGGCGGACACGGTCCTGGTGACCCAGCTGGCCACCGAGGCAGTGCAGGCCACCGGCATCGACAATTGTGGTTTTCACGTCGAGGTGATGCTGTCGCCGCAGGGCCCGGTCGTCATCGAGGTGAACGGCCGGCTGGGCGGAGACTTCATCGCCTCCCATCTGGTGCCGCTGGCATCGGGCACCGACCTGATGGCGGCGTCCCTGAAGGTCGCCGTAGGCGAGGAACCCGACCTGCAACCGACGGGCCGAGGCGCGGCCTGCGTGCGGTTTCTCGTGGCGGACCGAGACGGCGTCGTGGTGTCCGTCTCCGGCGTGCAAGCCGCGACGGCATCGCCCGGAATCGTCGACCTCGGCCAGAACAAGGTTCCCGGCGACCGTGTGCGGTTGCCGCCTGACAGCTATTTCGACGCGCGTCTGGCCTATGCGATCAGTTCTGCCGCGGATGGCGATACCGCTGCCCGCCTGGCCGATCAAGCCATCGAGGCGATGTCCTATGACATCGCCTGAAGAACACTCGCCCGACCGCGGCGAGCTGCTTCTGATCGGTGGCGCGAGCGCGCGGCCCGGTTCGGACAGCCTCACCCAGGCCGCGGCGCGGGGGCTGCGGGTCTGCCTGGTGGATACCGCACAGAACCTGCGCTCGACACCCGAGCTCGCCGAGCGGGCGCACCGAGTGGTGGCCCTGGACTACACCGACAGCCGCGCCTGCACCGAGTGGGCGCTTCGGCAGTCCAACCGCTTCTGCGGCGTGTACGGATTCCGTGAGACCGCTGTGCAGACGGTCGCCGAGGTGGCGTCCGCCCTGAGACTGGCGGGAAACCTTCCGGAGTCGGTGGAGCTGGTACGAAACAAGGACCGATGCCGGGAGGCACTTCGACTGGCCGGCTTCCGACAACCGGCATCAGCACATTGCTCCGACGAGCAGGGCGCCGGCCGATTCCTCGACGAGCATCCCAACGGCCCGTGGGTGGTGAAGCCGCTGGTGGGACGAGGCAGCGCCGGCGTGAGCGTGGTCGGTCACCGGGACGAGTTGCCGGCCGCCGGCCGCCACGCGCGCGAGGGGCTGCTGCGGTTGGAGCAGGAACTGCAGTTGCAAGGCATCCCCGTGCCGCCCGGACCATTCCAACCGGGCGGATTTCTGATCGAGGAGTTTCAGCAGGGCAGCGAGTACAGCGCCGAGGGTATCTTCGTCGACGGCCGGCCCCGGGTCCTCGCGCTCACTGCCAAGGCAACGACCGGGCCGCCGCACTTCATAGAGTCCGGTCATGTGCTGCCGGCCCCACTTCTGCCCGAGGTCGCGCGAGCAGCGCGGGAGCAGGTCGCAGCTGCGCTGGTGACTGTGGGCCTACGTTGGGGCGTCTTCCACGTCGAATTCTGGGTTGCGCCGCCCGGCTCCGGCACAGCCACCAGCGGCAGCCCAGCTTCGGACGGGGCCGCTCACAAGTCGCCGATCGTGCTCGGTGAGCTGCATGTGCGTCCCGGTGGTGACTACATCCACGTCCTCACCCAGGTCGTGACCGGGGTCCAATTGCACGGCAGTATCTTCGATCAGATGCTCGGGCGGCACCCCGAAGTGGGAACCGGTACCGCATCGGGAGCCGCCGCCGTCCGCTTTCTCATGCCTGCACCCGGCAGGTTGGCGGCAGTCGACAACTGGCCAGCGGTCCAGTGTGATCCCCGGTTTCTGGAAGGGTCGCTGAACCTGACGGCCGGTTCGACCATCGGTGAGATCGGCTCGTCGATGGACCGCAGTTCCTACCTCATCGCCACCGCGCCCGAGTCGGCGGCAGCTGAGCTGGCGGCCGAGGAGCTCGTCCAGCAAATCTCCCTCACCTACGCCGATCCGAATGCGAGCTCTTGATGACAGAGCTGGACACCGTCCGCTCCCAGGTACCTGCGATCCAGCGGGGCGGCTACTTCAACGGCGGCTACACCGGTCCGCTCTGCGCGGCCGCCCGGACCGCGGCCGACGAGGTAACCCGGCGGGAGTACGAAAACGGCCGGATGGGTCGAGCCGCGCGCGCTGCCTCGGCCGCAATCACCAGTGGGGCTCGAGCCAATGTCGCTCGACTGCTGAATGTGCCCGCAGCCGGCATCGCGCTCACCCAGCACACCACCGACGGCATGAACACTGTCGTGCGGGGTCTGCGCTGGCAGCCCGGCCCCAATGGCAGGATGGAGCACAAAGGCGCCATCCTGCCATTGGGGCTGCTGCGCCGGCGGGAATCGCTGCAGGTGCGGGCCGTGGACGTAGCTGCTCAGCTGCCGACGGCCGATCTGGTGAATGCCATCGTGGACGCCATTGATGAGCGGACCAGGCTGGTTCTGCTGTCGCACGTGTCCTACGTCAACGGGAGCGTGCTGCCACTGGACGAGATCGTCGCCAAGGCGGCTCGCCACGATTGCCTGGTAGTCGTGGACGGTGCTCAGTCGGCGGGCGTGCTACCCCTGGATGTGCCGGCGCTCGGTGTCGACGGTTATGCCATCTCGGGTCAGAAGTGGCTGTGCGGCCCGGAGGGAACGGGCGGGCTGTACCTGAACCAACGGGCCCTGGATCGAATCGAGCAGAGCTGGGTGGGATACAACTCGGCTACCAGTTGGACGACCGAAGGCGACTTCGTCCCGAATCCCGATGTCTCACGCTTCGAGGTGGGAACCCGCTCGATGGCGGCCCTGGCAGGTTTTGCCGCGGCCATCGATTGGCTGCTCGACGAGGTCGGCATTCAATGGATCACCGACCGGGTGTACAACCTGGCCGAGACGTTTCGCAGCGGCTTGACAGCCGTCGACGGCGTGCAGGTTCTCACACCTGCCAACCACGTCGGACTGGTCAGTTTTCGACTGCCGATGAGCCCGGACACGCTCGTGGAACGGCTCGAGGACGATGCGGTCAGGGTGCGGAGCATCTTCGGCTTCGACTGCGTGCGGGCCTCGGTGGGCTTCTTCCACAGTGAAGCCGAGGTGGACGATCTGGTGCGCCGCATCGCAAAGTGCGCGGGAGAGTAAAACCATGAAATGTCGCGCCCGATCGGGTATAACTAGCGCGGTGATGGCCAAACCCGGCTCGGCCGGAAAGCTTCTGGGAACCGTCAGGGTTCCTGCCTCGAAACCACACTGTCAGCGGGCCGTGCTGCTCGCCTCACTTGCCGCCGGCCGCTCGGAGATCCACAATTTCGCCGACTGTACGGAGACATCGATCATCGCGAAAAGCTGTGGCGGCTTCGGGGCGCGCTACCGCAGCGATGCTCACCAAGTGACGATCGACGGATTCGACGGGATGCCCAACCCTGCCCAGCAGGTGCTGCGTACGGCCGGCTCCGGATTCGCGCTGCGTACCCTGCTGGCGGTGTCCTGTCTGGTGGCGGCCCCGACTGTGTTCGTGTCCAACGAGCGGATGTCACACCGGCCGATCAGACCGTTGCTCGGCGCGCTCGCCGCGCAGGGCTCGACATTCGAACCGCTGGACCCCGCTGAGCCACTGCCACTGGTCAGCTTCGGCGGCGGCCTTCGCGGCGGAACGATCTCGGTGGCCAGTGACCAGACCTCCCAATTCGTCACCGCCCTGATGCTGGTCGCGCCGTATGGCGCCAGCCCGCTCACCCTCGAGCTCGCCGCACCCCCGGTAGGGGGCCACTACATAAGGATGACGGTCGATCTGATGCGGCAGTTCGGTGCCGTGGTGAACGCGAGCGAGGATCTGAGCACACTGCGCGTCCAGCCGGGTGGCTACCGCGCCAGCGGGGTCAGCGTCGGGGTCGACGTCAACGCGTTCTTCTACTTCGTGGCTGCCGCTGTGGTGGCCGATGCCGACATCCGCGTCCGCGAGGTACGGCTCGGCGTCGATGCCTTTCTGGACGCGGCGGTGAGCATCGGCCGACGCCTCGGCGTAGTGATCGAGCAGGACGGCTCGGACGTCCGAATAAGCTCCGGAGAACCACCCACCGCTCGGGTGTACCTCGACGCGGTCGACGTGCCCACACTCGTCCCCGCCCTTGCTGCGGTTGCCTCAAGCCTGCCTGCCGGTATGGAGCTGACCGGTGCGGCACACCTCGTGTACCACAAGACCAGCCGACTGGACCTCACCATCGAGGGGCTGGCAGCCATGGGACGGCACCTGGAACCGGTGTACACCGATGGCCAGCTCGCCGGCTTCCGTACTCAACGATTGGGTCCACCGTCCGCCGCGGTCGTGGACAGCCACGGCGACCACCGTCTGTTCATGGCTCTCTTTCTCGCCTCGCTCAGCCTCGAGGAGTCCGTGCACATCACGGGAGCCGATACCTTGACCGCTTCCTTCCCCGCGTTTCTGCCGACCTTCGAGTCGCTTCGCGCCCTGACCGCCGTGGCCGTCTGATGAGCGGCTCGACGGTGTTCGTGTCACCGGTGAGCAGTCCGCTGACGGGCAGCGTGCGTCCGCCGGGCGCCAAGAGCGACTCGGTGCGGGCCGTACTTGCCGCAACCCTCAGCACGGGCAAATCGCTGATCACCAACCCGGGCAACGGAGCGAACGTGCACGCGATGGTGCGGGGCTGCCGCCAGCTCGGAGCTACCGTCGACGACGCCGATCCAGCATCATGGACGGTGCGAGGGCCTCAGCGCGGGTTGACCGAAGAGACCGAGCTCAGCGCGGGCAACTCAGGCATCGTCCTGCGCCTACTCGCCGCGGTCGGCGCCAGCACCCGGCGCTGCGAGATCACCACACCGTTCGCGGACTCGCTTGGCAGCCGGCAGAACACCGAACTGTTGGAGTCCTTGCCGGAGCTTGGTGCGCTCTGCACCGCCCGCGACGATCAGGGCCGGCTGCCCGTGGTGGTGGGTCGCAATCAGGGTCTGCACGGGGGCCTGGTCAAGGTCTCCGGGGCTCGTAGTTCGCAATTCCTGTCCGGCCTGCTATTTCTCGCGCCGCTGATCGGCGAAGATGTTGAGATCAGGGTCGTCGACCAGCTGAGCGCGACCTCGATGGTGCGTACCACCCTGCAGACCCTGGCCCGCGCGGGAATCCAGTGCGACGCGGACCCGGACCTTCGCGGCTTCAGAATCGCTGGGGGCCAGCGCTACCGTCCCGGCACGTTCAGCGTGTCGGCCGACGCGTCGAGCGTCGCGGGTGCCTGTGCCGCTGCCGCCGCCGTCCCCGGCTCTCAGGTTCTGATCGACGGGCTCTGGGGAAATGACAACGGCACTTCGGCGATGCTGGACGCGTTGACGCAGCTGGGGGCTGGAATCGAGGTCGCAGAGGGCAGCGCCCGGGTAACCGGCGCCGAGCAACTCAGGGCCATCGACTTCGACGGCTCCGCCTGCCCGGATAGCATCCTCGCCGTGGCCGCCGTGGCCTGCTTCGCCGAGTGGACCAGCACGTTCTACAACATCGAGACGATGCGTTACAAGGAATGCGACCGCATCAGCGATTTCCGTCGCGAGTTGCTCGCTGCGGGGGCGGATGTCGAGGAACGCCAGGACGCGCTGATCGTGCACGGTCGCCCGGCGATCGCCGGCGGAGTGACAGTCGGCGGCTGCCATGACCACGCCGTGGTGATGGCGCTCGCGGTCCTAGCCATGCGAAGCCGAGCTGGACTGCGGATCGATGGCTGGAAGGCGGTTTTCCAGACGTACCCGAGCTTCTTCCGCGACCTTGCGACGTTGGGGGTGGACGTGGACTCCGACGTCCGAGGTCTGGACACCTTTCCCTTATCAGCGGAGGCGAATGTCCGATGAGTGAGCCTCAGAGCCAGCACCTGCTGGACGACATCGAATCGCGGTTGCGGCTGTGGCACGAACGCTGTGCCGACCGTCCGCCTCAACTGCTCGACCGGCAACCCGCACCCGGCGTCTGGTCGGTGAAGCAGAACACCTTCCACCTCGGCGACGCCTTCGAAGCGAGCATCCATCGAGTCAATGCCATGCTGAGTTCGGACTGCCCCCAGCTGCTGCGTTTCGACGCCGACGAATGGGCTGCGGAGCGTCGTTATCAGGAGCGTCCCTTCGACGAGGCCTTGCAGGCGCTCGACAAGCATGTCGCGGCCTTCGTCTCGCTGGTCCGTCCGCTGGGGCCGGATGAGTTGAGCAGAACCGGCCGCCAGCCGAACCTGGCGATGAATTACCTCAAGTTGCCGACGGAGGTGCTCACCATCGATCAGCTTCTGGTCTTCGAGGTCGGCCATGTGGATGAGCACTTGGCGAGCGTCGACGAGATTCTCACCGTGTGAGGCAACGACTCCACCGGCCGCACGAGCGGATGACCCTGGGCAAGCACGACCCGTTCGGCAACCTGGACAGCTGGAGCCCCGAGTTTGCCGAGTCGTGGGCCACCGCCTTGCGACTTCGGACGGCCGGCGTGGATCAGCGACGGCTGCGCCGCCGGATCGTCGAACTGGCTGCCTTGCGGCCGGGTGATCGGGTGGCGGAGATCGGCTGTGGCACCGGCGCGCTGCTGCTGGATCTCACGGAGGCGGTGGGCCCCGGCGGGCGGGTGACAGGTTACGAGCCGCAGCACAATCTAGCCGCCGCAGCACAAGAGGCGGTGGCGGCAGCGGGCGCGGGCGCCAATATCGAGGTCGTGCGTGCCGGCGCCGCCGATCTCGAGCTGGAACCGGCGAGTCTGCACGCCGTCATCGAGCAGACGGTTTTCATTCATCTCCCACAGTTCCTGATCCTGGACACCCTTGCCCGCGCACTGCCCGCCCTTCGACCGGGCGGCCGCTGGGTGAGCGCGGACCAGGACGGCGACACCTGGATCATCGATCATCCCGACCGCGAGCTGACGCGCCGGATCATCGCCTTCAACAGCGACTTCCGGTATGCCGACGGCTGGACCGGACGCAGGCTGAGCCGACTTCTTGCCGAGGCGGGCTTCGTCGATGTGCAAGTGGACGTGCTCACCCACGTTGACACCGAACCGGGCAGTTACCTGCACGGGATGGCCTTGCGCATTGCCGAGTCTGCCCGGACCGAAGGGGCGCTCAGCACCGCCGAGTACGACCGCTGGGTGGGCCGGCTGTCGCCGTCAGCGGGTTATGAACGCTTCTACTCCAGCATCAACTACTACGTCGCCGTCGGCCGCAGGGCGGAAACAGAGCCAACACCGTGAGCCCGCTGGGATCGAAGGCCGGCGATTCGACGGTTCGTCCACCGGCAGGCCGAGCCCGCCGGCTGGCTGCGGCTACGGTGCTGCCACAGGGCGCGTCCGGGGTCCGGCTCGCCGCGCTGTCGGCGATCGACGCATTCGGCTCCGGCATGTTCCTCGCGGGCTCAGCGGTCTACTTCACCAAGGTCGTGGGCCTGCATGCGGCGGCGGTCGGGCTGGGGCTGTCGATCGCGGGCGTGCTCGGCTTCCTGGCGACCGTGCCGATCGGCATGCTCGCCGATCATTGGGGAGCCGGCCGGGTTTACGTGGTGATGAACCTCTGGCGGGCCGGGTGTTACATCGCTTACTGCTTCTGTGATCGGTTCACCACCTTTCTGGTCATCGCATGTGCTGTGGGACTGGTGGAGACGTCGGCCTCGCCGATCAATCAGGCAGTGGTCGGCGCCGCATCGACGGATGAGAACCGGCTGAAGAACATGGCGCGGGTCCGGTCCGTTCGCAACGTCGGCTACGGCCTGGGTGCGTTGTCGTCCACCGTCGCCGTCAGCGCCGGGTCACGCGCTGCCTTTGTCGTGGTGCTGCTGGTCAATGCTGTTTCATTCGCCGTGGCCGCACAGTTGCTGGTGGCAGGCCGATTCACCGCCATGGCCCACGTTGACGGCGTCGTCGCCCGTCGGAAGGTTGTCGCAGACGCCCGCTACCTTCTCGCCGCGGCCTGCAACGGAATCCTCGCGGTGCACCTGACGTTGCTGCCCTTCGCCTTCCGCTGTGGATCTCTCAACACACATCGGTTCCGGTCGGGTACTACGGCGGCCTGTATGCGCTCAACACCGTGCTGGCGATCCTGCTGCAATCGCGAATGTCCCGGCGCGCCGAGACCCTCGCCGGCGCCGGCGTCTGCGCCCTGCTGGCGGCCGGGTCACTGGTCGCCTTCGGTATCTCCGTGGTGGTCCTGGCGCATCTGCAGACGCTGTGGCCAGCGCTCGCGGTTGCGGTGCTGGCGACCGTCGCGCTCACCTTCGGCGAGATGTGGCAGTCGGCCAGTGGCTGGTCCATCTCGTATCTGATGGCCCGGCCGGATCGCCGTTCGCAATACTTGTCCACCTTCCAGCTCGGTACCTCGGCCCAGGCGATTCTGGCGCCCTGGCTGCTCGCGCGCTACGTGCTGTCTCAGAATTCTGCCGGTTGGGCCTACCTCGCCGCGGTGGTGCTCGCAGGCGGTGCCGGCTGCTGGCTGCTCGTTGCGGCTCGCCCCGGAGCCGAAACTCGGGTTGCCTCATGAGCGAGTACCCCGAACGCGCACTGGTCGTCTTCGCCCATCCGGACGACGTCGACTTCGCGGCGGCGGGCACCGTGGCACTGTGGGTTCGCGCCGGCGTGCAGGTCACGTATTGCATGGTGACCGACGGCGATACCGGTGGTCAGCAGGCGGGGGTCGACGGTGCCAGCCTCGCCGAGATCAGGCGCGCCGAGCAGCAGACGGCAGCCGCTCTGGTGGGGGTGTCGGACGTCCGCTTTCTCGGATACCCGGATGGCGCGTTGGTCGAGGGACTGGAGCTGCGCCGCGCCATCACGCGAATCATCCGCCTGGTCCGTCCCCAGCGGGTACTGACGCACAGCCCCGAACGCAATTACCACCGGATAGCCGCCAGTCACCCCGACCATCGGGCGGTCGGTGCCGCGACGCTCGACGCCGTCTACCCCGACGCGCGGAACCGCTACGCCTTTCCGGAGCTGTTCACCCGTGAAAACCTGACCGAGTGGACCGTTGAGCAGGTGTGGCTGCGAGGCGGCCCGACGTCCAACCACTACGTCGACATCACGGACGTGCTCGAGCTCAAGATCGCCGCGATCCTGGCTCATCACAGTCAGGTCGGTCACCGCCAGGATTTCGCGGCGGTGCTGCGGGCACGATTGGCTGCAATTGGCTATGAGGCCGGTCTTGCCGACGGCCGGAGCGCGGAGAGCTTCTTCCTGGTACGCACGGACTGAGATGGTCGTTTCGGGCCGGCGCAGGATCTGCGCGGTCGTGGCAGTGGTATCGGTAGCGTCGGGCACCCTTCTAGGGATGGCCACGTCGGCGTCGGCGGACACCTACGGCAGCACGACGGTGTACGACGCGCTGTCCAATCCGGGCGGCCTGGACTTCGATACGTCGGGCTAGGTCTACGTGGCCGGCGGCCCCCAGCAGAACGTCCTCAAATCAATCCCAACTACCGCTTCTACGTCACCTCAGACGCGAACGGCCTGCCACCCACAGCTTCCTGGTGCAGGCTCGCTAACCACCCCTGCGGCCAACCAGCACTGCGGCCAATAGATCGGGGCGCCCCGTTCTCGTCCTACTGGCCGTTTCGGTCCTACAACGGCGGATGCTCAGTCGCCTTCGGCGGTCCGCTGCAGGGTCGCGTACGCCAGCTGCAGGAAGTCCGACAGCGCCACGCCGGCAAAGGTGGAGGTGGCCAGCCGGGTCAGCCCCGGTGCGAACACCCAGCCCGCGACGAAAGTGGTGGCCACCCACTGGGCGAGGCAGAACGGGCAGGTCAGCAACTCTCCGACGGCATGCTTGGTGCCACCGTGCTCGCGCACCTCTTCGGCCAGCTCGGACTCGCCGGACGCACCTTTGTATTGCACGAACGGCGCCCGCAACGGAGACGTCACCGCATCCTTGGCAAGGATCCTGGTCAGCTTGTCCCACGGGGTGATCCGGGCCGGACCCCGCGTCCGGTCAGTCTGGCCGCGCCCACGGTGGCCGCCGTGACGCCGCTGTAGACACTGAGTGCCGGATGTAGCCGCCGATCGGACGTCCTCGCCCGCGCGGTATTCGCTGGCCTGGCGGTTGTACCAGCCGGCCACCTTTTTGACTGATGTATTCATAGCCATGATCGGCTGTCTCTCAACGACTTCTCGCCTCGGGCATCTCTGGCACGCGCTGCGTGAGAGGCCGAACGGCCATGCCGAGCTGCCCGAAGGCTGCGGCGGCTTTGTACTAAGCCTGCCCCGAGGTTAGTGGGACGCACGGTGGAACACCAACGCGCTGACACAGCAAAAATAAGCGCTTGCTTATATAAGTGGCAGAGCATAACGTTGCGCATGCACGCATTCGACATCCTCGGCGACCCGGTGCGGCGACGCATCCTCGAACTGCTCGCCGATGGTGAGCGCTCCGCCGGCGAGATCGTCGCCGCGGTGCAACAGCAGTTCGGCATCTCGCAGCCGGCCGTGTCACAGCACCTGCGGGTACTGCGCGACAACGGCTTCGCCACCGTCCGCAGCGAGGGTGCCCGCCGGCTCTATGCGGTGGACGCGGCTCCCCTGCGCGAGGTGGACGAGTGGCTCGACCCGTACCGGCGCTTCTGGACCCAGCGCCTGGACGCCCTGGCCACCGAGCTGGCACGCGGCAAGCGGAGCCGGGCAACACAACTGGACCCGTCACATCAACGCAAGCAGGAGGGCACGCCATGACGGCAGGAACCGATCACACCCAGCACGAGTTCCGCCGCCGGCAGATCGCGGCCGGCGAGGCTCGCTGCGCGCTGTTCCGGCGCAGCTACGACGCGTCGATCGAGGAGGTCTGGGACGCCTGCACCGACCCGGAGCGGCTGGCTCGCTGGTACGCCCCGGTCGCAGGCGACCTGCGGGTCGGCGGAACGTTCACCCAGGGCGACTTCGGCTCCGGCCGGATCACCCGGTGCGAGGCACCCCGGCTGCTGACGGTCGCGCTGGGCGGTGATCCGGCTCCGGACGAGATCGAGCTGCGCCTGAGCTCGACACCGGATGGCGGCACCGTCCTGGAGTTCGAGCACGCGACCACTCTCGACTCGCACGAGATCGGCGGCCAGCTGTACGACGCGGTGTACTGCATGGGCGGCGGCTACGGCCCGCGCCTGGTGACCCTCGGCGAACACCTGAGCGGGACGCTGGCACCGGACGTCGACGCCACCATGCTGCACACGCTGCCGCAGTACGGCCCGGCGACCGATCAGAGCATGAGCGCACTGGCCGAACTGATCGAGGCGGACAAGCGACGCTGACCGCCTATCCGGACGAGCCGATCACAGGCGCCGGACCCGGCTCAGGTAGGTCTGCAGCAGCACGACCAGGGCCAGCACTCCCCCATTGACGGCGTCTGAGGCGGACGAGCCGTACTGCGAGAGGTGCACTCCGATCAGGTTCTGGATGATCGCCACCAGCAGCACGCCGGCCGCGGTGCCTGCCATCGAGCCGGCCCCGCCGACGAGCAGGGTGCCACCGATGACGACGGCCGCGATGGCGGTGAGCTCGTATCCGACCCCGATGTTCGTGACGCCGGACTGCAGCCGGGAGGCGTTCAGCATTCCCGCCCCGCCGGCCAGCGTGCCCGACAGGACGTACACCAGGGTCTTGCTGCGCAGCACCGGAATGCCCATCAGCAGCGCGGCGTTCTCACTGCCGCCGATCGCGAACAGGGACTGGCCGAAGCGGCTGCGCTGCAGCACCAGGCCGCCGAGGGCGAACAGCACGACGGCCGCGATGATCGGGCGCCAGGTCCCGTCTCCGATCGCCAGGAACGCCGACCCGTGCGGCACCAGGTAGGTCTTGGTGCCCTCCCCGGAGATCGCCTGCAGCAGGCCGCGGGCACCGAGCAGCCCGGCGAGCGTCACCACGAACGGCGCCAGGCCGGCACGGGCGATCAGCAGGCCCTGCACCAGGCCCCACAGCCCGCACGCCAGCAAGGGCAGCAGGACGGCCACCACGATCCCGCCGTGGTTCACGCCCCAGCCGGCGAGCACGCCGCCGAGCGCGAACACCGAACCGACGGACAGGTCGATGCCCCCGGTGATGATGACGAAGGTCATGCCCAGCGCGAGCAGCGAGGTGTAGGCGTTGCCGACCAGGATGCTCTGCCAGTTGCCGCTGGTGGCGAATCCCTGGGAGAAGACGGACGCGGCGACCGCGACCACGACCAGTACGGCGAGGCCACCGTGCCGCTGGACGAGCCCGCTGACCTGGTCGCCCCGACCGCCCGGTGCCTGCACCGGCTGGCTGGCGGTGTCCTGGCCGACCGGGTCGCTCAGCTGCTGCTGGGTCATCGCGTCTGCCTTCCCCGAGCGGCGTACACCGCGACGATGATGATGGCCGCCTCGACCAGCTGGGCGTAGGAGTTCGCGACGTTGTGCTGAACCAGGGTGGCTGCGATCAGTTGCATGAGCAGCGCCCCGGCGACTGTTCCCAGCACCCGGACCTTGCCGCCGGTCAGTGGCGTTCCGCCGACGACCACGGCCGTGATGGCCGAGAGCTCGTAGTTCAGTCCGTAGTTGGACGGGTCGGCCTCGGCCCCGTGGCCGACGATCAGGATGCCGGCGATGGCCGCGAGGACTCCGGAAATAACATAGACGGACAGCACCACTCGGCGCACCGGGAGCCCGGCGAGCTGGCTGGCCGCGCGGTTGTCCCCGATGGCGACGAGCTGGCGGCCGAACGTGGTACGCCGGATCAGAAAGCCAGTGAGCAGCACCAGCACCAGCGCCACCCACGCCATCTTGGGAACCCCGAGCACCTGGTCGATGCCCAGGCCGAGAACGGTCGGGTCGTTGACCGGCTTGGCGGACGCGCCGTTGAGAATCACGGCGAAGCCGCGCAGGCCGATCATCAGTGCCAGCGTGGCGACGATGGGCTGGACGTTGGCCAGCGCGATCATGCTTCCCGCGACCATGCCCGACACCGCCCCGGCGATCAGGCAGACCGTGATGGCCACCCAGGAGCTGTAGCCGAGATACAACGGGATGAACGCCGACGCGAGCGCGATGACGGCGCCGACGGACAGGTCGATGCCACCGGTTCCGATGACCAGCGCCATACCGAGCGCCACCAGCAGAACCGGAACGACCTGGAACAGCTGCACTTTGAGGTTCGCCAGGCTGAAGAAGCTCGAGGACAGCACGGTGTCGATGACGATCAGCAGCACGATCGCCGCGTACAGGCCGTAGTCCTGCAGCAGCCCGAGCACCCGGTCCGGCGACGCGGGCCGCCGGATCGCCAGGCCCGTCATCCGCTGAGCCCTTCGGCGGTGGGGCCGGTGGCCAGCGTCGCCATCAGGGCGCTCTCGCTGACGTCGTCGCCCTGTAGCTCACCCACCACCTGCCCCTCTTTCAACACGACGATCCGGTCCGATCCCTCAATGAGTTCCTCCAGTTCGGAGGAGATGAGCAGCACTGCCAGCCCGTCGGAGGCGAGCTCGTCGATCAGCGACTGCAACTCCGCCTTGGCGCCGACATCGATGCCGCGGGTCGGCTCGTCCAGCAGGAGCGCCTTCGGGTTCAGGCACAGCCAGCGCGCGAGCATCACCTTCTGCTGGTTGCCGCCGGAGAGCTCGGCAACCTTCTGTTCGGGCCCGGACGCCTTGATCTGCAGGCGCTTCATGAAGAACTGGACGACCTCGTCCTGCTTGGCCTTGTTGACCAGGCCACCGCGCGACAGCCGGGGCAGCGCCGCCAGCACGATGTTTTCGCGCACCGAGAGGTTGGGCACCACTCCCTCGGACTTGCGGTCCTCGGGCAGCATCACCACACCGGCCCGGATGGCGGCCGGCGTCGAGTTGCGCGACAGCGGCACACCGGCGACCTCGACCGTGCCGGCATCCAGCTTCAGCGCGCCCGCGATGCCCTTGGCGGTCTCGCTGCGGCCGGCGCCGAGCAGGCCGCCCAGGCCCACGACCTCACCGGCCCGGATCTCCAGGGACACGTCCTCCAGCTGATGGCGGCGCGCGAGGCCGGTGGCCCGCAGCACCACCGGCCGCTCGTCAGCGGCGGCGGTGTCGTCGGCCTCGGCGCGGTGGGAGTCGAAGGCGGTGACGCCGTCGCGGCGGACCTCACCCATGTCGCGGCCGAGCATCAGCGAGATCAGGCTGAGGCGGTCCAGTTCGGAGATCGCGCGGACGGCGACGACGCGGCCGTCGCGCATCACCGTGACCCGGTCGCAGATCCGGAACAGCTCGTCGAGGCGGTGTGACACATAGACGATGGCGACGCCGGCGTCGCGGAGCTTGCGCACGACGTCGAGCAGCTTCTCGACCTCGCGGTGCTCCAGCGACGAGGTGGGCTCGTCCATGATCACCACGCGCGCGTCGACCTGAACCGCGCGGGCGATGGCGACCATCTGCTGGGCGCCCAGGCCCATCGAGCGCAGCGGTTTGGCGACGTTGACGTCCACGCCGTACTCGGCCAAGATCCGCGTCGCGTCCCGGCGCAACCGGCTGGAGTCGATCAGGCCGAACCGCCGCGGCTCCCGGTTCAGGAACAGGTTGCGCGCGACGCTCATCAGCGGGATCAGGTTGATCTCCTGATAGATCGTCGAGATGCCGCCGTGCTGGGCGTCGAGCGGGCTGGTGAACTCCACCGGGTTGCCGCGATACCGGATCTCGCCGGAGTCGGCCTTGTAGACGCCGGTGATGACCTTGATCAGGGTGGACTTTCCAGCGCCGTTCTCGCCCACCAGCGCGTGCACCTCACCCGCCCGCAGGGTGAAGTCGATCCCCTGCAGGGCATGCACTCCCGGAAAATGCTTGTCGACGTTGCGGACCTCAAGCACTGCTTCGGCGTTCTGCTCGCTCATGTACCGCGTTCCCCTCATCGCCGCGACGCGATGTCGGTGGTTGGAGGGCGCAGGCGCGCGCACGCGCCGGCGCCGATCGAAAGGGCCGGCTGCCGGAGCGGCTAGTAGACGTCGCCGTCGGCCAGCGCCTGCTTGGCGTTGTCGGCGGTGAAGTGGTGGTCGGTGATGATGACCGTGGTCGCGACGCCCTTGCCGCTGTAGAAGTCCTGCAGGCTCTGGAAGGCGAGCGGGCCGAACCGGGGGTTGGTTTCCACGTCGGCAACCATCGTGCCGGCAACCACGTCCTGGACGGCCTGCTGGGTGCCGTCGATGGACACGATCTTGATGTCCTTGCCCGGCGTCTTGCCGGCCGCCTTGATGGCCTGGATCGCACCGAAGGCCATGCCGTCGTTCTCGGCGTAGATACCGGTGATGTTCGGGTTGCTCTGCAGCAGCTGCTCCGTGACCTTCTGGCCGGTGGCCTGGTCGAAGTTGGCGGTCTGCGAGGCGACGATCTTGATGCCCGGGTACTTCGCCGCGAGCTGGGTGTTGAAGCCGTTCGTACGGTCGGCCGCCACGTTGTTACCGGAGGTGCCCTGCAGGACGGCGACACTGCCCTTGCCGCCCATCGCCTGCCCGAGGTCATCGGCAGCGATCTTGGCCTGGCCGAGGAAGTTCGAGCCGATGAAGCCGATGAAGTCCGAGCACGCCGTGCCGGTGACCGTGCGGTCGATCGTCAGGATCGGGATGTGCGCGGTCTTGGCCTTGGCGAAGGACGCCGCCAGGCCGTTGGAGTTCTCCGGCGCGACGATCAGTGCCTTGGCACCCTGGGCGATCATGCTCTCGATGTCGGTGTTCTGCTGCGCCACGTTGGCGTTGGCGTTGCGCTGGATCAGCTTGACGCCGAGGGTCTTCGCCTGCTCGGTGATCGACTTGGTCTCGGTGTCGCGGAAGGGGTTGCTCGTCGCCTCGGACTGGGAGAAGCCGACGGTCACCTTCGTCAGGTCGAGCTTCGGAGCGCCGTACTTGGTGGCTGTGCAGCCGCTACCGGTGGACCCGGACGAGGATGAGACCTGCTGCACCGCGGCGGACTTGTTCACCGAGCTGGTGCCGGCACTGCCGCTGTCGGTCTTCGAGCTCTTGGCGCAACCGGCGAGCGCGAGCCCCGCCAGCAGTGCCGCCGCGGTCACGGTCGTCGCGCGTCGCGTGATCAGTGAAGCCATGAGCGAGTTCCCCCTGGGGACGGGTGCCGGAGCACGAGGATCAATGTGTCTGGGGCGCGACCGGGAGATTGCGCTTCGGAGAACGTGACGCCAGACGGTCGTTATTGAACGACATCGTTCACTTACGGTCAATGGTTACCGCAAAAGCACGCCAAATAGTTACCAGCCGATGTCCTCACCCGACCTCCGGGGCCAATTGCACCGTCACGTCCTGGGCTCGCAGATCGGCAACGACCTGCGGATCGGCCGCCGAGTCGGTGATGACCTCCGCGATCTGCTCCACCGGCACCGTCTGGCACATGGTGTCCACACCGAGCTTCGTGTGATCGGCCAGCACGATCACGGACTGCGCCGCGGCGACCATCGCGCGGTCCACGCCGGCCGACTGCACGTTCGGAGTGGACAGCCCACGCGTCGGCGTCAGGCCGTTCCCCGAGATGAACGCGTACCGAACCCGCAGGCCCGACAACGCCTGCTCGACGCTGCTGCCCACCAGGGCATACGTCGAGCCGCGCAGCGACCCACCGGCCACCAGCACCTCGGCGGGTGCGTGGGCCAATGCTTCGGCGACCAGGATCGAGTTGGTCACCACCGTGAGGTCGCTCAGCCGCGCCAGCCGGCGCGCGAGCTCCTGCGTGGTGCTGCCCGGCCCGATCAGGATGGCCTCGCCCTCACGCACCATGGACGCCGCGCACGCGCCGATCGCCGCCTTCGCACCGGCCGCCACCCGAGCCTTCTGCGAGTAGCTGGCCTCGCGCGACAGGCCGCCCGGACGCATCACGCCGCCATGGCGGCGGTCCAGCAACCCCTGCTCCTGCAACTCTCGGACGTCCCGGCGGATGGTGACGTCCGAGGTCTTCAGGGCATCCGCGAGCTCGCGCAACGAGACGGCGCCACTCGCCCGCACCAGCTCCAGAATGGCCTGCCGCCGCTCCGCTGCAAACATCGCGCCACCGCTCCGATTAGTCGTGACCGGTAACGGTAGCGATGAAGCAAACCCTTTACCAACCGTTCGATCAATTTCGTTCACCGAAGTTCGGTCGGTTCGCCCTCGATCACACCATCGCGCGGACGTCGGCGTCGGACAGCGCCCGGCTCCACACCCGCACCTGGTCGATGCCACCGGGGAAATAGTCCACCCCGGCGGCATGAACCTGCCACGGCCGAGCGTGAAGCTGCCGCTCGCGTTCCAGGCCGCGCCGCAGGCCGCGGTGCCGGCCAGCCTGCCGTTGACGTAGAGCCGCAGCTGACCGGCCGCGGTGTCCCGGACGCCGACCAGATGAGTCCAGTCCCCTACCCGCGGCGCGAACTGAGAGGTGGCCCGGGCCGTCGCGGCCGAGGCGGAGTCCGAGCCCAGCATCGCCATCGCCCAGGCGTTGTCCTGCCCGCTGTACTGCAGGAAGAACCCGCTGACACTCGCCCCGTCCTGGCCGGCCACCGTGTGGAACCCGGTGGTGTCGGTGAGCGACACCCAGGCCGACACCGAGAAGCTCGATGCGGTGTTCACCAGCGCGGCACCGCTGGCGAAGCCACTGGTGCCGTTCAGCGCCAGCCCCGGGCCGGCGTACCCGCCGCCCCAACCGGCGTTGGTCAGCGTGAGGGTATGGCCGTTGACCGCGTCGGCGGTGGTGGCGCCGGTTCCCTCGTCCACGCCATAGCCGGCGACCAGTCCGGTCGTCAGGTTCGCCGAGGCCGCGATCTCCGCGTCGGTCAGCGCGTGATCGAAGGCACGCACCTCGTCGACCGCGCCGGTGAAGAAGTCCGCCGGGGCACCGTTCCACTTGCCGCGCCCTATCTGCAGTGCCCCGTTGGCCTGCCAGGATCCGGAATAGGCAACATTTTGCTGTAGAACGCCGTTCACGTACAGCTTGATGACCCCGGCCGCGGCATCGCGGACTCCGGCCAGATGCACCCAGGCTCCCACGGCCGGCGCCGCGCTGGACAGCGCCCTGGTCGAGGCCGCGTTGGCCACGTCCGCGCTGGCCATCGCCATCGCCCACCGGTTGTCGGCCGCGCTGTACTGCAGGAAGAAACCGCTTGCCTGGTCGCCGTCCTGGCTGGCGACGGTGCGGAATGTGCTGGCACTGCTGAGGTTCGCCCACACGGTGATCGTGAAGCTGCCGTCGGTCCGGACCACCGGCCGCTGGGACGACACGCAGGCCGTGGTTCCGTTCAGCGAGATCGCGCCGCCCTGCTTGCCCGCGGTGTAGCCGGCCCCGCCGCTGAGCACGCCGTCCTGGAAGTTGCCACTGTTGTCATAGCTGGTCGAGCCGTCGAGGGGCCAGTACCCGACGAGGCCGTTCGCGGTGTAGCGCAGTGTCTGCAGGCTGAACAGCCCACCGACGACCGGACGGTCGGCGAAGCCGCGCTGGGCCGCGCTGCTCACCACGTACCAGTCGGTGAGTGGCACCCGGTTGGCCGTGACATTGGCGAAGTTGTAGACGTCGGCGACGAGCATGTTCCGCGCCGCGGGCTGCGCCTGCAGGAATGCCGCGGTCCAGATCTCCCAGTCCGTCTTGGTGTAATCGTTGCGCGGGTCGAGCAGCACGCCGTACCCGCCGGCCTGGCTGGTGTACCAGGCCGCCTCCTCCGCCTGGACGGCCGGCGACACCAGGTTGGTGTTGAGCAGCCGGTCCGGAAAGCCGTTGTACTTCAGGCTCCAGGTGCCGGGCTGGTCGTAGGCAAGGCGCAGGTGCTGGCCGTCCTGGCTGCTCGAGAGCCAGGTCGCGATGTAGCTCTTCGCGGTCGCCGGGTAACTCGTCGCGTCGGCGGTGTTGCCGGAGAGCTGCGCGAGCTGCCCCATGGCGGCGATGCCGACGATCCCCTTGAGCGCCAGGTTGGAGCTGTGCGCGATGAAGCCGGTGAAGTCATCGGTCTGGTTCTGGTTGCCCGGGTCCGGCAGCGCACTCACCAGGTACTTGGCCCACTGCAGCAGGATCGGGTAATACGCCTGGACGTAGGCCGTCGCCGCACCGGCCGGCAGCCGCTGGACGAGGGCGGCGGTCATGATGAGGATGTTCGCGGTCTCTTCGACCGGCATGTCCTCCTCGCCGCTGCCGTTGAGGTGCCCGGTCGCGTTCGGATAGCCGGATCCGATGTCGTGTGGCGCCCAGGTCTTGGGGTACGGATGGTTCTCGACGTAGTCGAAGATCGGGGCGAGCAACAGCTGCAGGTACTGCGGGCTGAGCTGCAGGTAGGCGGGGAACGCCGGGTAGATCACGTCCAGGGTGGACACGTTGCCGTCGCTGGAGATCTCTTTCAACAGCGCCCACGGCGTTCCGTTGTGGTTGATCAGCTCCGTTCCGGCGAAGGCCTGCCGCAGCGCCAGCGCGCAGATCGCGGCGTACTGGTCCCCCACCGCGCCACCGCCGACCGCCTCCGTTGCCCAGGCGTTCACCTGGTTGTCGGTCGCGGCGCACACCTCGGACGCGGCGGGAAGATCGTTGCGGAACCAGGTCAGCATGGCCTGCCAGCCGGTCCAGTACTTGCTCCACCAGGCGTTGTAGCTGGTGCCGAGATAGGACACCGCCGGGGTCCGGACGTGGCCGAGCACGAACACCGCCTGGGCGCCGGACGGGCCGACCGAGCCGAGCGCGCGGTTGAGCCCGAACACCGGCCAGTTGTTGTTGATGGCGCGGAAGTTCGGGTCGTCGGTGTTGGGCAGCGAGCCCGCCGCCCCGTTCGCGCGCACCACGCTGTCGGCGCCCGTCTGCCACGTCGTGCCCGCCACATTGTCGGTGGACCACACCACGGTGCCCTAGGATGCCTGGTCTCCGTACTCGCCGAGGAAGGTGGGATTCGCGGGCTGGCTGGTGAGCACGACCTGGTTGCCCACGGTCTGCTCGGCCCAGGTCAGCTGCTGGCTCGTGTCACCGTGCGCCCACTCACCTGAGATGTCCAGGTACACGCTGACCGAATGGCTGCCACCGTCGTTGCTGGCCGCGTCGACGGTGAGGTAGCTCAACGGAACGCACTGCCGCTGCAGGTTGTCAGGGTCCACCGGCGACAGGAAGGCGACCGTCAGAGTCACCGGCCCGGCGGTTTGGACATAGGTCGAGCGAGTGGACGTCAGTGTGAACGCGGTCTGGGTGGCGAGTGGATAACCGCCATTCGGCGCGCCGCAGAAGACGTAGGCGGTGCCGTCCACCCGGACGATCCCGGTCAGGGCTGTGGTGTGGCCGTTCCAGAACATCGGCCAGGTCCCGGCCAGGTTGTTCGACGGTGACCAGGTGGACAGGTACATCGACCGGACGGCCAGTGGCGCCGCGGGCGGCCGGATCGGGGTGAAGGCCGAGCCGCCGACCGTCTCGGTGAGCTGCGCGAACGCCTCCCGGGTCGACGGCGGCAGCAACGTCGCCAGCTATCCCGGCCAGGCCGGCGGCTCCGCTCCACTGCAGCAGCGATCGTCGGCTGATCTCGCGATTCGGACTGCTGTCGGCTGGAACGGACGGGACGTGGGTCATCGGTGCCTCCGCGATCGGCCGCCGCGCGAGCCTGGTGACCCGTTATGACAGCAATGTGTTGTGTGACACCTTGGGTGCAATTGACGCGGTCCGAACGATGATTGTCAGGAGTTGATCGTTCTCGATCGGTTGGGCGTACCGACTGGCCTCCTCCGGATGGCCACGGCCGCCGGCTCGCGACTGTGACCTCGGCCGCCGGTTTTGTTAGGGCGCCCTTACCCCGCTAGGGTCTGTGTAGGTAAGGCAAACCTAAGTTGCATGCTGAGTCAGCCTGGAGGCACCGTGCTCCCCACTTTTGTCGTGATGCTGCGTGAGGGCGTCGAGGCGACGCTGATCATTGGCATCGTGGCGGCGTTCCTGTCCAAGCAGGGCGCGCGCCAGGCACTGCGCCAGATGTGGCTGGGCGTGTCAGTGGCGACCCTGCTCTGCGTGGCGGCCGGTGTCACGCTGCACGTGCTGTCCCAGGATCTCCCCCAGCGCCAGCAAGAGATGCTCGAGACCGTGGTCGGCACCATCGCGGTCGTCATGGTCACCTACCTGGTCGTCTTCATGAAGCGGCACGCACGGGATCTCTCCGGAACCCTCCGCAGCTCGGCTGGTTCCGCGCTGGCCTCGGGATCGCAGTGGGCGCTGGTCGCCATGGGATTCCTGGCGGTGCTCCGCGAAGGCTTCGAGTCGGCCGTCTTCCTCACCGCGCTGCTCAACGCCAGCGACGACCAGGGAGCCGGGCTCACCGGCGCCCTCCTCGGCGTGGTGACGGCCCTCGCGATCGGCTACGGCAGCTACCGCGGCGGCGTGAAGCTGAACCTGGCCAAGTTCTTCAAGTTCACCGGCGCCATGCTGATAGTGGTGTCCGCGGGGCTGGTGATGACCGCTCTGCACACCGCCCACGAGGCCGGCTGGATCCTGTTCGGCCAGGCCCAGGCGCTGGATCTCAGCTCGATCGTGGCCCCGGGCTCCGTCCGGTCGTCGCTGTTCACCGGTGTGCTCGGCATCCAGCCGAAGCCGGTGGTGATCGAGGTGATCGGCTGGCTGGCCTACCTGATCCCGATGGCGCTGTACCTGTTCGGCCCGTCCCGCACCTCTCGCACCGGCACGCCGTCGCGCGCCGCCGACACGGTCTCGCCGGCCGGCGGCGTCCGCAGCCAGGCGTGACCACCACCGCCCGAACCACCGTTCCCGAAAGGTCGTCAGCATGCCCTCAGCTCCCCGTGCCCGCCACCTCGCCATCGCCGGCGTCTCGCTGGGCCTCGCGCTCACCGGGTGCTCCTCGACCACCAGCAAGTCGGCCACCAGCAAGGACGCGGCCGGCGGCCGCACCGACGCACGCACCGTCCGGGTCATCCTGAGCAACGACGGGTGCACCGCCGATCCCGCCACCATCTCGGCCGGCCCGGTCACGTTCACCCTGAAGAACGACGGCGGCTCATCGGTGTCAGAGGCCGAACTCGTGCTCGGCACGAAGATCCTGGGCGAGAAGGAGGGCCTGACCCCGGGGCTGTCCGGCAAGTTCTCCCTCGACCTCGAGCCAGGCAGGTACGAGATGTACTGCCCGCACGCCAAGACCGAGCGCAGCACCTTCATGGTCACCGGTTCGGGCAGCGCGACGTCCGGCGCGGCCGCGTTGCTCAAGCCGGCGACCAGTGGTTACCGCGACTATGTCCTGGGCAAGGCCACCGAATTCGTCGGCCTGACCGCGGCGTTCGCGGCAGCCGTCAAGGCCGAGGACGTGGCAAAGGCCAAGTCGCTCTACGCCGACGCCCGAGCGCCGTACGAGGCGATCGAGCCGGTGGCCGAGTCCTTCGGCGACCTCGACCCCGGCATCGACGCTCGCGCCGGTGATGTCCCGGCCGCGAGCTGGGGCGGCTACCACCGCATCGAGCAGCAGCTGTGGATGAAGAACAGCGCCACAGGCATGGCACCGGTGGCGGACAAGCTGCTCTCGGACGTCAAGACGCTCGTCGCCAAGATCAAGACGAGCACCTACCAGCCGGCCGATCTGGCCAACGGAGCGACTGAGCTGCTCACCGAGGTCGGCAAGAACAAGCTCACCGGTGAAGAAGAGCGGTACTCCCGGACGGACCTCAGCGATATCGACGCGAACCTCGAGGGCTCACGTGCCGCATTCGACCTGCTCGTCCCGGCACTGAAGACCTCGGACCCGACACTGGTGTCCACGATCCAGAACCGATTCGCCGACGTCAGCACCCTGATGAAGAAGCAGTCCGACGGCAAGGGCGGCTTCCGGCTCTACATCCAGCTGACCCCGGCCGAGGTACGTGCGTTGACGGTGGCGGTGGACGCTCTGGCGGAGCCGCTGTCCCAGGTCGGCGAGAAGATCGTCTCGATTCGGTAGCGCTCAGCCAGCCGGGATCACGCCGCATCGACCGAGAAGGAACGGGTCATTGACCAAGGGTTTCTCCCGCAGAGGCTTCCTCGCCGGAGCGCTGGGTACCGTCGCCGCCGCAGGCACGGGCGCAGCGCTGACCGGCTGCGAGTCCTCGCCCAAGGCCGCCGCGCCCGCACCCGCTCTCGTACAGTTCCGCGGCGCTCATCAGGCCGGCATCGCGACGCCGGCTCAGGATCGGCTCGCCTTCGCCGCCTTCGACGTGACCACGACGCGGCGCGCGGACCTGATCGACCTGCTCCAGCGCTGGACCGCGGCCGCGGAGAAGATGACCCGCGGCGAGCCGGTGGGGCCGGTCGAGGGAATCGAGGAGTCGGTGCCCGCCGACACCGGCGAGGCAACCGGGCTGGCGGCCGCGAACCTCACCATCACCATCGGATTCGGCCCTGGTCTGTTCGACGACCGCTTCGGTCTTGCGGGCCGCCGTCCCGAGGCGCTCCGGGAACTGCCCGCGTTCAAGGGTGACGAACTGGTGCCGGCCATCAGCGGTGGTGATCTCTGCATCCAGGCGTGTGCTGATGATCCCCAGGTTGCCTTCCACGCCGTGCGCAACCTGAACCGGATGGGCTTCGGGGTCACCGCGATGCGCTGGTTCCAGCTGGGCTTCGGGCGCACCTCATCCACGACCACGAGCCAGCAGACGCCCCGCAACCTGCTCGGCTTCAAGGACGGCACCAAGAACGTCAACGGTGACGACGCGCGCGATCTGAACGAGCACGTCTGGGTCGGCTCCGATACCGACCAGGCATGGATGAGCGGCGGCAGCTACCTGGTCAGCCGCAAGATCCGGATGGGGATCGAGTCCTGGGACCGCGACCGGATCGGTGACCAGGAGGCCGTCTTCGGACGGACGAAGGTCGAGGGCGCCCCGCTCACCGGCAAGCGCGAGCACGACGTCCCCGCCCTGGCCGCGAAGGCCGCCGACGGCACCCCGGTGATCCCGGCGCACGCCCACATCCGGCTCGCGTCGCCCGACTCCAACGGCGGCGTGAAGATCCTGCGGCGCGGGTACTCCTTCACCGACGGGGTGGACCCGCTGACCGGTCAGCTGGACGCGGGGCTGTTCTTCATCTGCTTCCAGTCGGACCCGGCGACGGGTTTCGTCCCGGTGCAGCGCAACCTGGGTACTGACGCGCTCAACGAGTACATCAAGCACATGTCGAGCGGGGTCTTCGCCTGTCCGCCCGGAGCGGCCGCCGGCGAGTACTGGGGCCAGCGGCTGTTCAGCTAGCTGTACCGACCGCAAGGCGCACCACCGGACCTCCGCACTGAGCGAGACAGGCATGAGCGGGTGGCACGAAAACCCACCCACACATGCAAGAAGACCGACCCGAATCGGACCGGTCTTCTTCGCTATGTGCAGCCGGCCGGCTTGCGCGCCGGTCTCGCTGTGCGGTGGTGTTGCTCAGTCAGGCAGTCCCGCGGCGGCGCCGGGAGTGGGCTGGCTCTCGTCCAACCGCTCCGACTCGTCCAGGATTGCGGCGTCAAGCTCACGGAGCTTGGGCGCGTACTCGCGGCCGTGGTGAGCACAGAACAGCAGCTCACTGCCGGCCGGCAGGGTGACGCGCACATATGCCTGCGCGCCACAGCGGTCGCAGCGATCCACTGCGGTCAGTGGCTCGACGGTCAAGGTGCTTGTCACTCGTCCCTCGTTTTCTGCGAAGTGCTCGCGATCGTCGCACGGGCTCGGGGTCTCAACCGGTTCAGAGACTTATCGTGTCCGCTCGTTACATACAACCAGCTGAGGCGCGCCGTAGTTCCTGCACGGCTTCAATTGAGCACTATTTCGCCGGTAGCGAACGGCATAGGCCCCACCGGCCAGAGCGGAGCGACGACGGTCACAGCATGGCCATCAGCCGCTCGCGACGAGCCTCGAGCAGCTCGATCGACGCCGACGCCGACGGGGGGCCCGGCACGGCGCTGCGCAGCTCGGCGTGCAGCACGCCGTGGGGCTTGCCGGTGCGGGCCGACAGCACCGAGACGAGCCGGTTGACCTCGCGCCTCAAATCGGCAGCCGCTCGCCAACCGCCACCACCGTTGGCGATGCCTGAGCGGGCGGCCATGTCATCGACCGGGCCGACGTCCATCGGCAGCGGAGTGACCGGCTCTAGTCGCCGTGATCGGGTCGCCCGCTTGCGCAGCTCGCCGTCGCGCTGGGCCAGCAGCGCGGCCATCTGCTCGGGTGACAGCAGGCCCGGCAGGCCCAGGAAGTCCTCGTCCTCGGCGCCAGGAACGGGGGTGGCGTCCGGAGTGACCGCCTTGCCGCCGTGCAGCACATGGGCGAACTGGGCCTCGGCCTCGAGCGCCTCCCATTCCTGCAGCAGCACCGACTCGGCCCGCTCGGGTTGCTCCTCGGGCAGCTCGTCGACGAGGTCCAGGGACTCCGAGGACCGGGCCGGTGGCGGCAGCACGTGGTTGCGGTCGTTCTCCAGCTCGGCGGCGAGCGTGAGCAGCGGTCGTACGGCGGGCAGGAACACCGTCGCGGACTCGTGTCGGCCGCGGGCGCGCACCACCCGGCCCACCGCCTGGGCGAAGAACAGCGGCGTGCGATAGCTGGTGAGCCAGGCCAGGCAGGCGGCTCGCGGCACGTCGACGCCCTCGGACACCATCCGGACGCAGACCGCGATGCGCGCGCCGCCGGCACCGAACTCGGCAATCCTCTTGCTGGCCTTGGGATCATCGGACAGGATCAGGTACGGCTTCTCGCCGGTCACCCGTTCCACGATGGCGGCGTAGGCACGCGCGTCCTGCTGGTCAGAGGCGAGCACCAGCCCGGCCGCGTCCGGCATGCCCGATTCCCGCAGCTGGGTGAGCCGCTCGTCCATCGCCGCGATGACGTGCGGAACCCAGTCGCCCTTGGGGTCCAGCGCGGTTCGCCAGGCGGCCTGCTCGGTGGACTTGGTGCCGGCCTCGGTCAGCGACGCCGCGATCACCTCACCGGCCGAGTTCCGCCATCGCGAGACCCCGGTATAGGCGGCGAACACCACCGGCCGGACCACCTGGTCGCGCAGCGCCTCGCGGTAGCCGTAGCTGAAGTCCGCGGTGGACACCAGGCCGCCCTCGCCGTCCGGCTCGTACCGGACGAACGGGATGCGCTCGCCGACCTGGGTACGGAACGGCGTGCCGGTGAGGCACAGCCGGCGGCTGACGCTGTCGAACGCGAAGCCGACCGCGTCGCCCCAGGACAGCCCGTCCCCGGCGTGGTGGATCTCGTCGAGAATCACCAGGCTCCGTCTCGCGGTCGCCCGGGCGGCATGCAGGGTGGGCTTGCCCGCGACCTGGGCGTAGGTGGTGACGTAGCCGTGCAGGTCAGCCGGAACGGGGCCGACCGCATTGCTCAGCGTCGGGTCGAGGGCGATACCGACCCGTTCCGCGGCTTCGGCCCACTGGCTGCGCAGGTGGTCCGTGGGAGCTACCACGATGACCCGGTCGATGGCTCGACGGCTCAGCAGACCCACCGCCAGGCTCAGCGCGAACGTCGTCTTGCCCGCCCCGGGCGTGGCTGTGACCAGGAAGTCGCGGTGCGTCTCGGTCTCGTACTTGGCCAGCGCCTCACGCTGCCACAGGCGCAGCCGGGTGGTACCCGGGCGTCGTCGTTCTGACACTCGACGCCGCCCCCTTCAACGTTCAGTTCCGTACGATCCACCCGCCGTACTGACTGGCGACCGGTTCAGCCAGGTTAACCGCCGCCGCCGACAGTCCACCGGATCAACCCGCTCGGGTGTGAGATTGCCCCGGCGCGTCGGCGTGGTCGACTCAACCACCGACCTGATCCTCAAGATCGGGGGGTGCCGGTGCCGATGTCGTCACGTTCCACCCGCGACGGCGTGTCCCAGGTGCGGCCGCACAGCTTCGCTGGGCAGACTCTCATCCTGTGATCAGCCAGCGCGGGGTGGGAAGGCTGGCCGTCCGCACCGTCTCCAGCGCGTGGAACCACCGGGTGCTGGGACTGTCGGCGGAGGCTGCGTTCTGGCAACTGCTGTCGCTGCCCTCGCTGTTCCTCGGGATGCTCGCCGCGCTGGGCTATTTCTCGGAGTGGGTGGGACCCGACGCCGTCGGCCGGGTCCGCGAGAACCTGCTCACCGGCTTCTCCCGCGCGTTCAGCCCGCAGGTGGTGGACCAGCTCATCGCGCCGGTGGTCAACCAAGTTCTCCGGGAAGGCCGCGCCGACGTCATCTCGGTCGGTTTCGTGCTCGCCCTATGGGCCGGTTCGTCGGCGACGGCCACGTTCGTCAACACCATCACCATCGCGTACGGCATGCGGGACCTGCGCGGGGCGGTGCGCAGCCGGTTGCTGGCGCTCGGGATCTACCTCGGCTCGATCCTGGTCGGCGTCATCGTCCTGCCGGCACTCGTACTGGGCCCGACGGTGCTGCCCCGGCTGTTTCCGGCCCAGGCGCGACACGCCGCGGACCGGGTGATCAGCGACGCCTACTGGCCCGCGGTGATGCTGCTGCTGTTGCTCGGGCTGACCAGCCTGTACCACCTGGCGCCGCCACGCCGGCTGCCGTGGCGTCGGGGGGTACCGGGAGCGCTGTTGGCCATGGTGATCTTCCTGGCCGGCTCGGCGGGGCTACGTGAGTACATCTCGTTCATCGTGGCGCACAACCACGCGTACGGAACGCTGGCCGCCCCGATCGCCGCGCTGCTGTTCTTCTTCCTGCTGGCGCTGGGCGTGCTGCTCGGCGCGGAGTTCAATGCCGAGATCGAGAAGAGCTCACCGACGACGCGAGCAACCCGCGGCCGGGCCCGGGGCTGGCAGCGGCTCGAGGACGGTCAGGAACCGCCGCCGGCCGGTATCGACTCGTAGATCTCCTTGCATTGCGGGCACACGGGCGAACCCGGCTTCGCGGCTCGGGTCACCGGAAAGACCTCGCCGCACAGCGCTTCGACCATGGTGCCGAGGACGGCGCTCTCGGCGACCTTGTTCTTGCGCACGTAGTGAAAGACCTGCTCGTCGGAATCGGAGTCGGCCGTCTTCGGGGCGTCAAGGGTCTGTGTAGTCACGCCTGCAATTGTGCCACCCGGTGTCCGGCGCGGACTCAGATGTCGATGATCGTCGGTTCCGGCGGCCGGCCCGTGGAGTTCTCGGCGTCCCGCTGCTGCCCGGGCCGGGGCGGCGCGCCCGGATCTTGCTGGGCGGTGCTGCCGGGCAGTAGCTCCCGCTGGGGGTCGCCGCCCCGGACGAACCTGCGGAACTGCAGCTCCTTCTTCGGCGGCCGGTCATTGGCGATCAACACGGCCGCCCACGGGAGCACGGCGGCCGCGGCGACGAAGGCAGCCGCCAGCCAGCCGGACAGCTGAAAGGTGCTCGCCGCACCGACGATGCATGCCGCGCGCAGGATCATCATCGCCAGGTAGCGCTTGCGCCGGTGGTCGAACTCGTCATCCACGTTGACCGGCGCCTCGGTGATGAGGACGGGCCGATCGTCAGGGTGTCTCGAAGGGAGCACGTGACCATGGTGCCACCGTTGGGCCCGGTTTGCTGTGCCCCGCACAAGCCTGGAGCTCGACCGGCCAGCCGTCGGTTCGGCTGCCGTGCGGACTCGGGCACGATAGAGCCGTGCCCGTACCCACACTCGTGCTTTTGCATGGCCAGCCGGACTCCTCGGCGAGCTTCTGGTCGCTGCGGCGCGAGCTGGCCGCCCGGCTTCCCGCCACCGTCCGGATCGTTGCCCCGGACCGTCCCGGCTATGGCGCCAACCCGGCCTCCGCGACAGATTTCGCGGGCAACGTCCGGTGGCTGAGGTGCTGGCTGGACGAGATCGACGCGGGGCCGGTGGTGCTGGCCGGGCACAGCTGGGCCGGCGGGATGGCCGCGCTCGCCGCGGCCGAACCGGATGAGGATCGGGTGCGCGGGCTGGTCCTGATGGCCTCGGTCGGACCCGGCTGTCTGATCACCAGCGACCCGATCCTCGCCTTTCCCGTCCTCGGCGAGGTGCTCGCCTACGCCATCCTCCGTCTTGCCCAGCCGCTGGTGAAGCGCAAGGTCGCCTCTGTCATCCTCCGGGGGCAGGACGAGGCCGACCGCCCGTACGCCCGGGCGAGTGGGCTGGCCATGGGCAAGCGTCCCGTCTGGCGCAGTTTTCTCACCGAGCAGCGGGCGTTGATGCGCGAGCTCGCCACCATCAATTCCTGCCTCGGCCGCATCAAGGTGCCCACCCAGGTCTTCAGCGGCACCGCGGATTCCATGATCCCCGAGCGCACCCCCATCGCCCTGGTGGACGCGATCCCCGACGCGGTCGCCGTGCGCATCGAGGGCGCCCACGACCTGCAGCTGCGCCGGCCCATCGCGGTCGCCGAAGCCATGGCCCCGTTCGTCACCGAGCTGCTGGAGTGAGCATGACCCAGCCCGTTTTCGCGCCCGACGTGATCGCCGCACTGCGCCAGGCACTGCGCCGGGACTTCGGCTCCGCGGCGGTCGCCGAAGCCCTCGGAACGGGCGGCGAGGCGGCGCTGTCCCGGAGCGACCTCAGCGCCGTCGACCGGCTGACCCGCGGCGGCTCGCCGACCGAGACCTGGATCCGGCTGTTCGTGCTGGGCTTGCCGGTGTCCACCGACGACGCCGGTGCGGCGCTGCGTCCGTTGAGCGTCGAGGCGGCGCTGGCCGCTGGCCTGCTGGAGCCCGCCACGGAAACGGCCGGCTCGGACGACCGCGTGCGCGCGGCCCTGGATGTCCGGCCGTACTCCGAGGTGGACGGCCCGGACTGGTGGGTGGTGTCAGACCTCGGCTCCGACGTCCGGCCCGGCCGGCTCGACCCCGAGCACGTCCTGGGCATCGGCTCGGCGGCCACCACGCTGGCCCAGTGCACCGTCCGCTCCCCGGTCGCCCGCGCGCTGGACATCGGCACCGGCTGCGGGGTTCAGGCGCTGCACCTCTCCCGGCACAGCGGCTCGGTTACGGCCACCGATCTCAGCACCCGCGCGCTGGGCCTCGCGGCCACCACCGCCGCGCTCAACGAGCTGGCCTGGGACCTTCGGCAGGGCTCGCTGCTGGAGCCGGTCGCCGGTGAGCGCTTCGACCTGATCGTGTCCAACCCGCCGTTCATCGTCGGCCCCGGGTTCGCCCCCGGCCGGGACGGTTACACCTACCGCGACAGCGGGATGGCGGCCGACTCGGTGTCGGCGCGGCTGGTCCGGAGGTTGCCCGGGTTGCTGACCGAGGGTGGCACCGCGCAGCTGTTGGCCAACTGGGCGCTCACCGGGGACGAACCCTGGCAGGACCGCCTCGCCGGGTGGCTGCCCGGCACCGGTTGCGAGGCGTGGGTGTGGCAACGGGAGGTCACGGACCCGGGTGAGTACGTGTCGCTGTGGCTGCGCGACGCCGGCGAGCGTCCCGGCACCGAGAGCTGGCGGGCGCGCTATGACCGGTGGCTGGACTGGTTCACCGATGCGGGCGTGCTCGGTGTCGGCATGGGCCTCGTGAGCATGCGCCGCACCGGTGCCGCACGCACCGAGGTGGTGTGCGAGGACGTGCCGCAACCGTACGAGCGGCCGGCCGGTGCCGAGATCGAGGGCTGGTTCGCGCGCAGGTCCTGGCTGCGGAGCTCCGGCCGGGACGGTCTGCTCGGCGCCCGGCTACGGGTGGACGCCGACCTGATCCAGACCACGCACGCGCTGATCGGCGCTGAGGGCTGGCAGCCGGCGCTGGTGCAGCTCCGGCGCTCGCACGGCATGCGCTGGGAACTGGAGGTGGACGAGGCGGTGTCCGGCCTGGTCGCGGCCTGCGACGGCACCGCGACTCTCGGTGTGCTGCTGAGCGTGATCGCCTCCGCCGTGTCTGCTCCTCTCGCCGATGTGATCACCGCCCTGACACCGGTCGTGGTCGACCTGATCGAGCGCGGTTTTGTCGCTCCCAATGATCTTCCGACGCCGGAACGGTTGACAGCGCTGGATCATCTCCCGGCGGTTCAGGGCTGAGATGCGTGCGTTGGTGCAGCGGGTCAGCGAGGCGTCGGTGTCCGTGGACGGGGTCGTGCTCGGCGGGATCGGGGCCGGCCTGCTGGTGCTGGTTGGGGTCACCCACAGCGACGACGATCAGCGTGCCGGCGCGCTCGCGCACAAGGTGGCGGGTCTGCGGATTCTGCGCGACGGAGACCGGGACGAGTCCGCCGCCGAGGTCATCGGGGCACCGTTGCTGGTGATCAGCCAATTCACGCTGTACGGCGACACGACGTCCGGACGGCGGCCCAGCTGGCAGGCCGCGGCACCCGGATCGGTCGCCGAACCGCTGGTGGACAGCTTCGTCGGGGCCCTGCGGGGCCGTGGCCTGACGGTCCGAACCGGCCGATTCGGTGCCCTGATGGCCGTGCGGAGCGTCAACGACGGGCCGATGACCCTGCTGCTGGAAGTTTGATCACGCGGCTCTTTATCCGGCTCTGGTGGATCTTGGACCCTTTGCGGCAATGCACCGCCGATTCAAAGCTGGCGCACATCCCATCCGGGAACAACCCCGGGAACGAATCGTTATAGCAGTTGGGAGAAAATATCCCCATCAGCGGACGGGAACCATCGTGACGCAGCCAGCAGCGAAAACCACCACCACTTCGAAGCGCCGGACCTCGGCTTCACATACCCTTCCTGGCCACCGGGCCACGCGCTCCACGGTTGGAGCAGCCAGCACGTCAGCAGCACCGCTGGACATGGACGCGCTCACCGGCGGACAGGTCGAAGAGACCAACCCGGTAGAGGCGACCGCCGACCTCGACGAGGTTGTGCAGGCGGCCGACCTGGTCCGGTCCTACCTGAACGAGATCGGCAAGGTATCGCTGCTCACCGCCGTCGAAGAGGTCGAGCTCTCCAAGCGGATCGAGGCCGGTCTCTATGCTTCGCACTTGATTTCCGAGAGCAAGCGGATACCGCTGGGTCAGCGCCGTGAGCTGCAGGCCCTGGTGGCCGACGGCGAGCGTGCCAAGGACCTGCTGCTCCGAGCGAACCTCCGGCTGGTGGTGTCGCTCGCGAAGCGCTACACCGGTCGCGGCATGCCGTTCCTGGACCTCATCCAGGAGGGCAACCTGGGCCTGATCCGGGCGGTCGAGAAGTTCGACTACACCAAGGGCTTCAAGTTCTCGACGTACGCGACCTGGTGGATCCGGCAGGCAATCAGCCGGGCCATGGCCGACCAGTCCCGGACGATCCGGCTCCCCGTCCACCTGGTCGAACAGATCAACAAGATGCAGCGGATGCGTCGCGAACTCGGTCAGAGCTTGGGCCGCGACGCCACCGACGCCGAGCTCGCGAGCGAGCTGGACGTGACGGTCGAGCGGCTGCACGAACTCGTCGACCACGCCCGCGACCTGGTCAGCCTCGATCAGACGGTCGGCACCGACGAGGACTCCTCGCTGGGTGACTTCATCGCCGACAGTGAGGCCACCAAGCCCACCGAGGCGGTCGAGTTCGACCTGATGCGGCGCCAGCTGGCCGAGATCCTCAACTCTCTCGAGCCGCGGGAGGCAGCCGTGGTCCGGTTGCGGTACGGCCTGGCCGACGGCAACCCGCACACCCTGGACGACATTGCCCGCAAGTTCAGCCTGTCCCGTGAGCGGATCCGCCAGATCGAGCGCGAGACGATGGCCAAGTTGCGGCACCCGTCTCGTGCGCAGTCGCTCCGCGACTACCTGGACGCGTGACCTGCGACGGCCTGACCTGCAACCGCACGATCCGCACCACCTGATGTACAGGACAGCCACGTCCATTGCGACACGGCGAAGCGCCCCGGCACGAGCACCACGCCGGGGCGCTTCGTCGTGCCTACGGTAGAGACGCGCCTACGGTAGAGATGTGGACCCTGTCTCGGCGCTGCGCCGCATAGCCTTTCTGCTGGAGCGCTCCCAGGCGCCGACCTACCGCGTCAAGGCGTTCCGGACGGCGGCAAGAGTCGTACTGGAGCACGCCGGCGAGCTCGAGGATCGGGTTCTCGCCGGCACGCTGTCGGAGCTGACCGGCATCGGCGCGGTCACCGGCACGGTCATCACCGAGGCGGTCGGCGGCGCGACACCCGACTATCTCGCCGCCCTGGAAGCCGGTGCCGGCGAGGTGACGCCGCTCGGCGAGCAGGGGCAGATCTTGCTGGCCGCCCTGGCCGGTGACCTGCACAGCCACTCCGACTGGAGCGACGGCGGCAGCCCGATCGAAGAGATGGCCGTGACCGCCCTGGAGCTGGGGCACCAGTATCTCGCGCTGACCGATCATTCGCCCCGGCTGACGGTGGCCCGCGGGTTGACGGCCGACCGGTTGATCAACCAGCTCGATGTGCTGGCCGCACTCGCTCCAAGGCTCGGTGGGTTCCGGCTGCTCAGCGGCATCGAGGTCGACATCCTCGATGACGGCGGTCTGGACCAGACCGACGAACTGCTCGGTCGGCTGGACATCGTGGTCGCGTCGGTGCACTCGAAGCTCGCTATGGACCCGGACACCATGACCGGGCGGATGATCCAGGCGGTGCGCAATCCGCGGACGAACATTCTCGGCCACTGCACCGGGCGGCTGCTCGGCGGTAAGAAGCGTGCCCAGAGCACCTTCGACGCCGACGCCGTGTTCGCCGCCTGCGCCGAGCATGGGGTCGCCGTCGAGATCAATTGCCGTCCGGAGCGCTTGGACCCGCCCACCGAGCTGCTGCGCCGGGCGGTGGCCGCGGGGTGCCTGTTCAGCGTGGACACCGACGCCCACGCGCCCGGCCAGCTGGACTGGCAGGCCTTCGGCTGTGAGCGGGCCGCCGCCTGCGGCGTGCCGGTGGACCGTATCGTCAACAGCTGGCCGGTGGACCGGCTGCTGGAGTGGGCGCGATAGTCCACGAGGTCATGTTCCAGCCCGGCCCTCGAGTTTCAGCCGGTGGCGACAGGCCGCTCCGGGTCGGTGATCCACTCGCTCCACGAACCCGGATACAGGACCGCCTCGATGCCGGCCAGCTCCATCGCCAGCGCGGTGTGAGCGGCGTTCACCCCGGAGCCGCAGTAGACCCCCACCGGAGCCTGGCCGTCGATGCCCGCCTCGCCGAAACGCCGCCGCAGCGCCGCGGCCGGCTTGAAACGCCCGGAGCTCATCGCGTTGCCGGTCGTCGGCACGTTCAGCGCGCCAGGGATGTGCCCGGCTACCGGGTCCATCGGCTCGACATCGCCCCGGAAGCGCTCCGGGGCACGGACGTCGACCAGCCTTCCCTGCTCGGCCCAGGCCCGCGCGGTGTCGGCGTCGAGCACCGGCAGCGTCCCTGGCCGCACCGTCATCGGCTCTCGCCGGTGAGCGTCCTGCCGACTGTCGGCCTCGTTGTCGGTGCCTGCTCGGGTGCCGGCCTGGGCTCCAGGGAGTTCGGTCTCGACCGGCTGGTCGGCCTCGACCCAGGCGGTGAACCCACCGTCGAGGACGCGCACCTGCCGCACGCCCGCCCAGCGCAGCACCCACCACGCCCGTGCCGCCGCGACCGAGGAGCCGCCGTCATAGACGACGACCTCGGACCGCGGTGTGATGCCCCAGTCAGTGAAGCGGGACTGCAGGCGCGCGGGATCCGGCAGCGGGTGCCTACCACCGTCACCCGGCGAGTCCGCCAGGTCGGCGTCCAGGTCGCACCACCGAGCGCCGGGGATACGACCGGTCAGGTAGGCCGGGTACTGCGACGGGCCGCCCAGCTGCCACCGCAGGTCCAGTAGGACCAGATTGTCAGCGTTGGCTTGCAGCCCGATCAACTGTTGCGCGCTCAGCAGGGCTCGGTGGGAATCTTCGCTCATGCCCACGGTTCTAACATGGACTGCGGCAGCACGCTCGGGCGGCGTCCATCCGGCCCGAGCGCGACGCGCACCGGCGGCAGTGGAGAGGTCGGCACGTGAACCACCACCATAGCGACTTGATCGACACGACAGAGATGTACCTGCGCACCATCTACGAGCTCGAAGAAGAGGGCGTCACTCCGCTGCGAGCCCGGATCGCCGAGCGACTGAGCCAGTCCGGTCCCACCGTGAGCCAGACCGTGGCGCGGATGGAGCGGGACGGGCTGGTGCACGTCGAGACCGACCGACACCTGCAGCTGACCCCGCACGGCAGGCAGCTGGCCGTGTCCGTGATGCGCAAGCACCGGATCGCCGAGCGGCTGCTGCACGACGTGATCGGCCTTGAGTGGGACCAGTTGCACATCGAGGCCTGCCGCTGGGAACACGTCATGAGTGACGACGTGGAGCGCCGGATCGTGGCGATGCTGGACGGGCCGCTCGTCTGCCCGCACGGAAACCCCATTCCTGGCCTGGCGGACCTTGGCGTGTCGGTCGGGAACGACGACTCGGCCGCGGAGCTGCTGCCGACGCTGGCGGCCAGCGCCACCGTCGCCGTCACCACGGTCCGGGTGGAGCGGATCAGCGAGCTGCTGCAGCCCGATGCCGCCCTGATGCGACGGCTGTCGGCGGCGGGACTCACCCCAGGCCTGTCGGTGGCGGTGACCCGGGGGCCTACCGGGCTGTCGGTGTCCGGCGGTCCGGAGTCGACGCTCGTGCTCGACGAGGTGGCCGAACACATCTTCGTGTCGATTCCTGTCTGATCGCGAGGTCATTGCTGTGCACCCAGCAGGTCGGGCTCGCGCAGCGCCGGGGTGCTCCGCGGATCCATGCCCCGCTGCACGGCGGTGACCAGCAACAGCGCGGCGGAGTAGTTCGGGTCTGACTCGAGCGCCCGCTCGGCGGCCATCACGGCCAGCGTCCCGTTGCCGGCGCGCCACTGGGCCCAGCCGTAGAGGAACAGCGGCGCGGCGTCGTAGGGCGCAGGCAGCCGGGTGTGCAGCTCGTGCAGCAGCTCGGTGGCGTCGAGGGACTGATCATCGATCGCCAGCCACATGGCGTCCCGCACCCCCAGGTCGCTCAGCGCCACGCCGAAACGGGCGAGCTGCTTGTGCGACAGCGGCCGGACGGTGGTACGCCGCCGCCCAGGAGTGGCTGCTGAGGGAGCCACCGCCGAGGATGTGCCCGGCGCTATTCCTTCCGCGGCTGATCGGTCCGGCGCTGGTTCGTCCAGCGCTGGTTCGTCCGGCGCTGGTTCATCGGTCCGCGCGCGCTGACGAGCGCGCTCGGCCGCCCTGCGGAACGCGGCGGTGTCGGACTTCCGCAGCCGGCCCAGTCCGTGTGCCAACGCCGCCCGCGCGACCCGGTGCTCGGCTTCGGCAAGGTCCGGTTCCACGGCGGCCCGTTCGTCCGGGCTCAGGCCGGCCAGCGTCGCCGAGACCGCTGCCCGATCGGGCAGCGCCACCAGGCCGGCGAAGGTGGCCTGCGCCGCGGACGGGGAGCAGCCGAGCGCGCGCCGGGTTCCCTCCGGCGGGCAGCAGCTCGGCTTGTCACAGCACAGCGACCACCAGTGCTCATCCGAGGCGACCAGCACGTCGAGCACCATGATGGCGGCGGCGCGCAGCACGGTGGACACGGCGGCGGCCAGGGCCTGCAGCTCGCCGCTGTCACGAGGATCGCCGGTGCAGTGGGTGAGCACCACGACGGCCGCCGAGGTCGCCTCGGCGTGCCTGAGCGACTCCACCAGCGGCTCGAACACCTCGGCATCAACCGGCGACTGGGGCAGGTCGACGCGCATGGTCACCTGCACGCGCTGCGGCCGGCCGGCGCCTTCGGGATCGGTGAAGCCGATCAGGACGAGGCTCTCGACCGGATGAAAGCCGATCAGGTACGGAACGGTCTCGATCAGATCGCCAGGATCGCTGATCCGGATTTGCGGTACGTCACAGAAGGTCATGCGGACCAGCCTCTGCGCGCTACTCCCCCGGTGGCTCCATGTGAACCAACTTGTGGACAGCAAGGGCGTCGTCCACAGCCGCAGGAACAGGCCGGCCTCAGAGTGGGTTCTGCCGCCAGGTCTGGGCGGTCATGGTGAGCCCGTCGGCCGTCTCCTCGTTGCGCTCGGCCAGGCTGCGCTCGCGATCCCCGTCCCGGCCCGGCTCAGCGGTCTCGCGCCGTCCGGTGGCGATCACCCGGAAGAAGGCTGCCGCGCGCTCCAGCGCGACCGCGAAGTCGCCCACATAGGCACCGTGCAGCACCGCGTCCGCCAGTGCCTCGATCGCCGCCGGATCGGCCGCCTCCGAAACGCCGGCCACCACCTCGTCCACCGGTGCGTAGTGCCGGCCGGCTCGCCACAGCCGGGTTACCTCATCACCGTTGCTCTGACACCAGCGGCGCAGCAGGTACAGCGCCCACAGCGCGCCGGGAAGACTGGACGGCTGTTCCTGGCGCCATAACTCGGCGAGGGTGTCCAGGCCCACCCGGTCGGCCAGGTCCACCAACGAGTCACCCTGCCCGGAGCGGCCGTGCGTGATCACGGCAGCCGCGGTCGCCGCCGCGAGCTCCGCGCGCGCGAACGGCTCGACCTCGGCGGCGGCTCCGGCGAGGGCAGCCAGATCGGGTCGCCTGATCGGACGGTGCGGACGATCGAATTCGGACACGGGTCCAGGGTAAAGGGAACCGGCCACAGCGTCCCCAGCGCCGCGCAGGGTCGAAAGAGCGCTCAGTTGTCGGTAAACTAGGTACCGGCGTCGGCCCGATCCATGGCCCCCGGTCCCACATTTGCCGCCACGAGCGGCCGTTTGCCGTGAGGCGACCTGGCGGGTCGGCGTCACTTTATTCTGCGCTGAGCGGACCTCTGCGCTCGATGATGGGCAGCTCTACCGATGGGCAGCTCGATGATGGGCAGGCAGATGAGTTCGGGCGATGGCTGGACGACCTGCGGCGCGGGACATCGCCACTGGGGCCTGTTCGGAGCGGCCGGCCTGCTCGTCACCGGCCGGACCGCCGCCGGAGTGACCGAGGTCGGGCTGCAGCACCGCGCGCCGTGGACGCATGAAGGCGACAGCTGGGGTGTTCCCGGCGGGGCCCGCGACAGGGACGAGGACGCCGTGACCGCCGCGCTTCGGGAGGCCAAGGAAGAGGCTGACCTCGATCCCTCCGATGTCGATCCACTCGGCCTCTACATCGATGATCACGTCGGCTGGTCCTACACGACGGTCGTCGCCAGGCCGACCAGGACGCTGACGCCGGTCGCCGCCAACACCGAAAGCCTGTCGATGCGCTGGCACCCCGTCGCGACGGTGGACCGGCTTCCGCTGCACCGGGGCTTCGCCGCGACCTGGACGCACCTGAAGGACGTCCCGCCACCGCTGTACCTGATCGTGACGAGCGTGGCCGGGTCCGATCCGCTGCTGAGTCAGCTGCCCCGGTCCGGTGTCTCGGCGCAGCGGCTTCCCGACGGCGTGCGCGGTGGCGGACTGAGCCGGCTGCTGCCCAGGATCGTCCGCGTCGGTGATGCCGAGGATGCCGCCGCGGTCGCCGACGCCCACACGTCCCGCGGTCAGGTCCTGCTGGTGCGCGGACGCGAGGAGCTGAGCCGGCTCGTGTGATGCCCGCCGCCCATCACGGCGCGCGGACCGGCTAGCGTTGTCCGGTGCGAATCCTGCTGCCGCCCAGTGAGGCCAAGAATCCCGGCGGCCGCGGGCGTGCGCTGGCCGGCCGCAGCCGGCGGACCCCGCTCGACGACGTCCGCGACCTCGTCTACGCCCGACTGGCCGACCTGCTCGACACGGACGGCGCCCCGGCAGCACTGCCGCTGCCGCTCTCGTCCGCCGGCCACGCCCTCGCCGCCAATCGCAGCATCCTGCGCAGCGCGACCATGCCCGCAATCGAGCGCTACAGCGGCGTGGTCTACCACGGGCTGGCGCTGGGCGGGCTCAGCGAGGCGGCGCGTGCCACCGCCGGTCGCGAGGTCCTCATCTTCTCCGGCCTGTTCGGCGTGCTCCGCGGCAACGATCCGATCCCGGCCTACCGGGTGCCGGCGAAGGCAAGCCTGCCTGGCATCGGCGTACTGGCCACCTTCTGGCGCCGACACCTTCCCGACTTGATCCCGCCGCTACTGGGCAAGCGGCGGGGGGAGTTGGTGGTCGATCTGCGCTCCAGCGACTACGCGGCCATGTGGCAGCCCGGACGGAGCCCGGAGCCCGCCACCCGCACGGTCAGCGTCCGGGTGCTGTCCACCAAGCCGGACGGCACGCTGGGCGTCATCTCGTACAACTCCAAGCTCGCCAAGGGCAAGCTGGCCGCTGCCCTGTTGGAGCGACGGGCCGCCGGTGGCCGCGTCGAGGACCCGGCCGATGTCGCAGCAGCCTGGGCGTCGGTCGGCGGCAAGGACGTGATTCCACGCACGATGGGGGCGGGAACCCTGGATTTGATCGCCTGATCGGCGCCTGAGGCTGGCCTGTAACGATCGAGTCACGACCGGCCACCACCCGGCATCGGTCGCACCCCGGTGGGCGGACCGGTTTACCCCTGAGCCAGTATCGACCCATGCGATTGGACCATCTCTCCTACGCAGCGGGATCAGAAGGCCTTGCCTCGTGTGTACAGCGGCTCGGTTCTCAGCTCGGCGCCGGTTTCAGCGACGGTGGCCTGCACCCCCGCTTCGGAACGCGCAACTTCGTCCTGCCGCTGTCCGGCGGCGTGTACCTCGAGGTCGTCGAGGCGCTGGACCACCCGGCCGTCGAGGCCGCCCCCTTCGGGCGCGCGGTCAAGGCCCGTTCGCAAGCCGGCGGTGGCTGGCTCGGCTGGGTCGTCGGGGTGGCCGACCTTCCCACGGTGGAGCAGCGACTCGGCCGCGGCGCGGCCCCGGGACATCGCCGGCGACCGGACGGCTATGACCTGCGCTGGAAGCAGATCGGCATCATGGACACCGCCGACGACCCGGAGCTGCCGTGGTTCATCCACTGGGAGTCCGACAAGGAACAGCACCCGGCCGCGCGGGGCGGCACGGTGAACCTCGAACGACTCGACATCGCCGGTGACCGCGACACCGTGGCCGGTTACCTGGGCGAGGCCGCGACCAAGGAGTTGCACGACCTGAACGTCAAATGGCTTTCGCTCGAGAACCATGACGGCGAGCCCGGGATTGTCGCGGCACACTTCACCACCGCGCGCGGCGTCGTCGTCATCGACTGACTTTCCACGAGCCGGCACCACGGCCGGTGGCGATGCGCGATAGTTGCGGATGCTGAACCTGCAGCTAGAAAGCCACCACCGACGGTGCCGGAACCGATCTATCCGCCGGACGGATGACCGTGATGCCGGTCGGGCTGCCAGTGCTCATCGCGGCCAACGCGGCCGGAGCGCTCCCGAGACCGATCCTGGTGGTGACGAGCCGGTCGGGTCGCACGGCTCCGGAGCGGACCAGCTCCAGCATCGCCGGATAGCTGTGCGCCGCCATGCCGTGACTGCCGAGCCAGGCAAGCTCCCGGAACGCCAGCACGGACAGGTCCAGCGTGAGCGGTTCCACCAGCAGGCCGAGCTGCACATGCCGGCCGCGCGGTCGCAACGCCAGCAACGCCGACTGGACCACCGACTGCGATCCGATGGCATCGATGCTCACCTGGGTTCCGCCGCCGGTCAGCTCGCGGATTCGCTCCACCACCGTGTCGCCCGCGAGCAGCGTGTGGCTGGCACCGTGCTCGGCGGCGAGTTCGAGGGCCGCGGGGTTGACATCCACCGCGATGACCCGAGCGCCGGTCGCGGCGGCGATCATGGTGGCCGACAGGCCGACCCCGCCGCAGCCGAAGACGGTGACCCACTCGCCGGGACGCACGTCGGCCACCGCCGTCACCGCCCGGTGTGCGGTGGCGAACCGGCAGCCCAGGCCCGCGGCGGTGTCGAAGTCGAGTTCGTCGGGCAACCGGACCAGGTTCACCTCGGCGTTCGGGACGGCGACGTACTCGGCGAAGGAGCCCCAGTAGTTGAAGCCGGGCTGCTGCTGCTCGGTGCAGACCTGGTGCTGGCCGGCGCGGCACTGCTCGCACCGCCCGCAGGCGCAGATGAACGGCACGACCACCCGCTCCCCCACCCGCCAGCCGTGCACGCCGGAACCCACTTCGGCGATGACGCCCGCCAGCTCGTGACCGGGTACGTGCGGCAGCGAGACGTCGGAGTCGTGACCCTGCCAGGCATGCCAGTCGCTGCGGCACAGCCCGCTCGCCTCAACCCGCAGGACCACACCGCCCGCGGCAGCCGATGGTGGGGCCACCTCGGCGATCGTCGGTACGACGCCGAATTGCGTTATCAGCACAGCGCGCATCGGCTCAGCCGACCGGTTGGCGCAGGCGCGCGATGTCGGGATGACCGGCGAGCGCCTGTAGCTGCAACAGACACCACGGCGACAGCGGAGCCGGCGCCTCACCTGCCAGTACGGCGGCGAAGTCGGTCCACAGGTAGTCCGCCACCTCGGTGGGTTCGGCAGCAGGCTCGCCACTCACCCGAACCCCGAACACCGGGCAGATCTCGTTCTCGACGATGCCGTCGAGCTCCGCGCGGTAGCGGAAGTCAGGCAGCAGGTCGATGATCTCGTCGGCGGTGAGACCGAGTTCGAAGTCCAGCCTGCGGCGCAGCGCGTCGCGAAAGGACTCGGCCGGCAGCGGATGGCCACAGCAACTGTTCGTCCAGGTACCGGGCCAGGTCACCTTGGACAGGGCGCGCCGGGTCAACAGGAACCGGCCGCTGGCGTCGAAGACATACGCCGAGAATGCCAGGTGCAGCGGAGTTCGGTCATGGTGGACCGTCCCTTTCGGCGCGGTGCCGACCGGAGTTCCCTCCTCGTCCACCAGCACGATCAGCTCGGTCATCTCGGCTCCTTCGGTTCTCGCGCGTCAGGGGCATCCGGTTCGCGGCTGCCGGAGGAATCCGCCGGCAGTCAAAAAGTTAGCGATAGCCGTCGAATGCCCTCAACACCCTATTGTGATCCGATATCACGATCGAACGGCAGAGTGAGGTACGCGATGACCATCGCCGAGGAGAAGATCCGAAACTATCCGTTCGAGCCGTTCCTGGGCGACCTGCCCGACGAGCTGCTGGACATGGTGCAGACGCAGCCGGTGAGCCGGGTGCGGCTGCCCGACGGCCGGGTGGTCTGGCTGGTCGTGGGCTACGACGAGGTCGCCACGGTGCTTGCCGATCCCCGGTTCACCCGCTTCACCCGGCACGGCCGGCCCGAAGCCGGTTCGTGCGAGCAGGCCGGCGAGCCGATCGCCGACCCGGCGGCGGGTTGCCCGGTCCGCGCGCGCGATCTCAGCATGGACGGCAAGCCGCACACCGACCTGCGCCGTCTCGCCGCCCGGGCCTTCACCGCCCGCCGGATCGAGGCCTACCGGCCCCGCGTCCAGGCGATCACCGATCGGTTGATCGACGACATGGTGGCCGGCGGCCAGCCCGTGGATCTGGTGTCCGGACTGGTGGTGCCGCTACCGGCGATGGTGGTCTGCGAGGTGCTCGGCGTGCCGGTTGCCGACCGGGACAAGTTCGCGGCCTGGGGCAACGCGCTGCTGGCCCTGACCGCGCACGGCATGGCCGACACGGCCCGGGCCGACGCCGAGCTGCGGGAGTACCTGACCGAGCGGTTGGCCGAGAAGCGGGCCAACCCCGGTGAGGACCTGCTGTCGTCCTGGATCGTCGCGCAGGCCGGTTCGGACGAGCTCACCGACACCGAGATCGTCGGACTGGCCATCGCCGTGCTGATCGGCGGCCGCGAGATCAGCTCCACCAGCGCCGGAATTCGGGCGCTGTTCCAGCATCCTGAGGCACTCGGGCGGCTGCACGCGGACCCGGCTCTGCTACCCGCGGCGGTGGAAGAGATCCTGCGCTACACCTCGGTCAGCCCGATGTTCCTGGTGCAGACGGTCACCGAGGAGCTGGAACTGGGCGGCGTCGCGATGCGTGCCGGTGATGGCGTGATGGCGGTGCCGTGGGCCGCGAACCGGCATCCGGCGCCGTTTCCCGAGCCTGCGGAATTCAACCTCGACCGCCCCCAGAACCCGCACCTGACCTTCGGCCTGGGCCCGCACTTCTGCCTCGGTGCGGCGTTGGGCCGGTTACAGGTCGAGATCGCGATCGGCACCCTGCTGCGCCGCTTTCCGAACCTCGGGCCGGCCGTCCCGCTGGACGAGTTGCCCTGGCGGGACGAGCGGATCAACTGTGGCCTCGCCGAGTTCCCGGTCACCTGGTGACCCGCCACCTGGTGACCGCGAGCCGGGAACTGCGCGTCAGTAGTTCTCGACGGCATTGACGGTGGCCGGCCAGTACCGCTCCCCCGGGGCAGCCCGGTAGTCGGGCCACCGGGCCGGATCTCCCTCGGGATGGTCGCCCAACACGGTCACCCGCTGCCCGAGCCGCGGTTCGGCGTAGTCGTTGAGCGCGTAGTGCTGGGTCACCCGGTTGTCCCACACGGCCACGTCGCCGGGGCGCCAGGAGAACCGGCAGCTGAACTGCGGCGCAACCGAGAACTCGAACAGGTGCTGCAGCAGCGTGTCGCTCTCGTTGCGGGTGAGCTGCGGGATGTGCGAGGTGAAGAGCCAGTTGACGTAGAGCGATCGACGTCCGGTTTCGGGATGGACCCGGACCACCGGGTGCTCGGCGCGGCTGGTGAACTCGTCGCCGATCCGGATGCGGTGCACGGCCGTCAACCCGTCCAGCATGTCGCGAAGCGGCGCCGACAGCTGCTCGTAGGCGAGGTACTGGTTCGTCCACATGGTGTCACCGCCACGGCTGGGGCAGGTGATCATGCGCAGGATGGAGGCCTGTGGCGGGCTCTGGTGAAAGGTCATGTCGGTGTGCCAGACATCGACCTTGCCGCCGCGCTCGGAGTCGATCAGCACGATCTCGGGATGGCCGTCCAGCCGTGGCAGGTACGGGTGCAGCTCCACCTCGCCGAATCGCCGGCCGAAGGCGATGTGCGCCTGCGGGCTGAGCCCCTGCTGCCCGACGATGAACACGACGAGGTAGTCGAGCAGGGCCTGGTGGATCTCGGCGAAGACCTCATCGGTCAGATGCTCCAGATCGATGCCGTGGAGCTCGGCACCCAGCGCTCCGGCGACTGGCTTGACCACGAGCTGTGACGTGGGAGAAACGGACATCGACTACTCCGATCACGGGCCTTCTTCCAGAGCTGACGCCCCGCATCATTGCACGCCATTATCTCGCGAAAGACACGGTTTCCGGGCTCTTGACTTAGTGTCTGCGCACCCGCACCATCTGTCAGAATGCGCAACGTTCATTCAGGCGTCGACGAGGGAGATGTGCCGGTGGGCTCGGAGCAAGCAGGCGCCTGGCAGAATCCGGTCGAGCACCTCGGTGCCCTCACCGACCTGGCAACTCCCTTCGCCGTCCGGGTCGCCGCGACGCTCGGCGTGGCCGAGCAACTGGCCGCCGGCGTGCACGACCTGGACGCACTCGCCACGGCGGTCGGTGCCGACGCCGGTGCCCTTGGCCGGCTGCTGCGCTACCTGACGCACCGGGACGTGTTCACCGAGGACAAAGAAGGCTTCTTCGACATGACCGACACCGGCCGGCTGCTCATTGCCCGCGGCGACGACGGCCAGCGCAACTGGCTGGACCTGGAAGGCCTCGGCGGCCGGATGGACCTCGCCTACACCGGGCTGCTGCACTCCATCCGCACCGGCGAGGCCGCGTACGCCACGGTGTACGGCGCCAGCCTGTGGCAGGAACTCGACGCCGACGCTGATTCCAGGCGTTACTTCGATGACCTGATGCTCAGCCAGCAATTGCGCACCGCGCCGCAGGTGGCCGACCTCTATGAATGGCAGCGGGTCAGCGCCGTAGTCGACATCGGCGGCGGCAGTGGCGGTCTGCTGGCAGAGGTTCTCCTTCGCCATCCGCACCTACGTGGTGTGCTGGTGGACCTGCCCAACGCGCCAGGCGTGGCCCGGCGCACCTTCGCCGAGCGCGGGGTACAGGACCGGGCCGAGATCGTCGCCGGCAACTTCTTCGAGCAGCTACCGGCTGGTTCTGACGTCTACGTGGTGTCGCGGGCGCTGAGTGACTGGCCCGACCAGGCCGCGAGCACCATCCTTCGCCGGTGCGCCGAAGCGGCGGGTGCCGAGGGCAGGATCCTGATCGTCGAGGTGCTGCCCACCGACCCGCAGGTTCCCTATGCGACCGCCTTCGACCTGCAGATGCTGGTCACCGTGGGCGGGCGCGAACGGACGCTGGCCGACTTCGAGGCACTGGCGGCAACCGCTGGTCTCGCGGTCACCCGCACCCTGCGGGGCGCCGACGGGCTGGTGCTGCTGGAATGCGCATGCGGCTCCTCCTGACCAGCCACCCCATCGCGTCCCACCTCGTTCCCGGCCTGATCCCACTTGCCCGGACCGCCCAGGCGATGGGGCACGAGGTTGCCGTCGCCACGGCGGCATCGATGGGTTCGGAACTGGCCGGACACGGCGTGGCGCACCTGCCGCTGCCGTCGGTGGCGGGGCAGCGGGAGCTGCGCACCGATCCGGCGCTGGCGCAACGGTACGGGCTGCCGAGCGCCGCACTGCCGCCCGGCAGCCTACGGATGGACGCAGCGACCTGGCGTGCGATCAGCCGGGCGCACGCGGGCCTGCTCGCCCAGGATTTCGCGCGCGATCTGATCGCCTCCGACTGGCAGCCCGACGTCCTGGTACGCGAGCCGACCGAATGGGGCGGTTACCTTGCCGCCGAGTGGTGGGGAATTCCGCACGCGACACTGGACTACAACGCGACCGCCGGAGCCGAACTGGCCGACATCACCGACGTGCTCGCGGCGCAGCGGGCGGCGCTGGGCCTGAACCCCGAGGTGAGCGATCCATATCGGTACCTACGGGCGGGCGTGCTGCCCGAGCAGTGCTATCCGCCGGAACTGGCCTCGGCGACCAGCCGGTACTACCGCGCTCCCGGCCCGGTTGGCGAGCCGGCGCTGGACGCCGACATCGCGGCCCTGCCCGCGGACCGGCCGCTGGTGCTGGCCAGCCTGGGCTCACTCGCGCTGACCCTTCCCGGGATGGCGCGGGTGCTGCCGACCCTCGTCGAGGGTCTTGCCGCACTCGACTGCGAGGCGGTGCTGACCCTCGGTGGTCGTGCGGACCTGGCCGGCGAACTCAGCCCGCTGCCGGCCAACGTCCACGTCACGGCGTTCACCCCGCAACGCTCACTGCTCGGCGCCTGCGACCTGTTCGTCACCCACGCCGGCTTCAACGCCTTCGCCGAGGCCATCGCCGCCGGAGTGCCGATGGTGGCACTGCCGTCCTTCGCCGACCAGCCGCTCAACGCCGAACGGATCGTCGCCCTCGGCCTCGGTGAACGCCTGCACCTCGACCGGTTGACTGCCGAGGATCTCAGCGCCGCCTGCATCCGGACGCTGACCGCACCCGGACCGCGTCGACGGGTCCGGCAACTGCAGCGACTGCTGTTGGGGCAGCCCGGCTTCGACCACCTCGTCGCCGACCTGGAGTCGCTGCAACCGATCACGGCAACAACCGCCCTGTGTGCCTGCTCCGGAGGAGGCCAAGCGTCATGACCACACTCACCGGACCGGTACCACCCGGGCTGCTCAACGAGCTGAGTCGCAGCCGCAGCGGCGAGCTGCTGCACCACGAGCTCTCCGCGCGCTGGCCCGAGGCTGCGGACTCCCTCGACGCCATCGCTCGTTACGCCATGGTGCCGGCCGGCAAGTTCCTGCGTCCGATGATGGCGCTGACGGTCGCGGAGGCGGTCGGCGGAAACCCCGAGGATGTCGTACCGGCCGCCCTGGCCATGGAGTACCTGCACGTCGCGACCCTCACCCACGACGACATCATCGACGGGGACACCGTCCGCCGCGGCCGTCCGACCGTGCATGTGGCCTACGGGATGTCCGAGGCCATCGTCACCGGTGACTACCTGATCTTCTCGGCGTTCGCCGCCATCGCCGCGAGCCGTGCGAGCGGTTCCCGAGCCGTCGCCGAGTCCATCGCCGTGCTGGCCGAGGCAGGCTCGGATCTCTGCCGCGGCCAGATACTCGAGGCCGAACTCGTCGGCGACCTGACCGCGGGCGTCGGCAAATACCTGGAGATGGCGCGGCTGAAGACCGGTGCGCTGTTCCGCGCAGTCTGCCACATCGGCGCGCTGCTGGGCGGAGCCGAGGAAACCCAGGCCGCGGCCCTGGCCGGCTACGGCGAGGACCTCGGGGTCGCGTTCCAGATCCGCGACGACCTGATCGTGTTCGCCGACCCCGATGTCACCGTGGACAAGCCCACCACCAGCGACCTGGTCAACGGCCGTCCGACGCTGCCGGTGCTGATGGCCTACGAGGCCGCCGATGTCGGGCGAAGGCAGGCGCTCAGCTCGGCACTGGCCCGCCGGTCGGCCAACGCACCGGAGTTCGAGGAGTTTCGCCGGGCGCTGATCGACACCGGTGCGGTGGCCCGCTGCCGTGAGACCGCCGGAGCCTACGGGCAGCGCGCCATCCAGGGGCTCGCCGGCCTGGAGCCGTCCGGCAGCGTCGACGTTCTCACCGAGATCGTCCGCTGGGCCGTCACCACGGAGCCGTGACCGTGACTGATTCCGCCAGGTCTGACAGTTCCGCCAGTTCAGCCGCAGCCACGGTGATGGCGCACGTCCAGACCTGGCGCCCGTACACGCTCTGGTACGTCGGCTTCCTGGGCCTGGCGGGCGCGGCCCTCAGCGACGGCTCGCACAGCGGCTGGCGGCTGCTGGCGGCTTGGTCCACGCCGACGCTGGGCTGGCTGGGTGGGCACTACCTCAGCGACTACTTCGACCGCCACCTCGACGGCATCGCCAAGCCGCATCGCCCCATCCCCTCCGGCCGGCTGCCCGCGTCGATGGCGCTGAGCTGCGGCGTGCTGTCGATGCTCGCGGTCGCCGTCCTGGCGGTGCTCACCGGCTGGCGGACCAGTCTGGTCGCGGTGCTGTCGGTCGCCGCGGTGCTGTCCTACGGCTTGCGGCTGAAGACCCTGGGCATCGCCGGCAACCTGGTCCGCGGTGCCCTCGGAGCGCTGGCCCTGCTCTACGGTGCTGTGATCGTGGCGCCGCTGGGCTGGACGCTGGTGCCCTTCCTGGTCGCGTTCCTGCTGCACGACACCGCCTCGAACCTGGTGGGCACGCTGCGCGACATCGACGGCGACCGGGCGGGCGGGTACCGGACGTTGCCGGTCAGCCACGGCAGCGTGGTCGGGGTGTGGACGGCCGCAGGGCTGTACGCCGGCGCCATCGCGGCAGCCGCGATCGGGGCCACGGTAGGCCATGGCACCACCCGGCTCTGGTACCTGCTGTGGCTGGCCGGCGTAGCCGCGACAGGGGCGCTCGCCCTGGCGCCCCTGGTCGCCCAACGGCGACTGTTGCCCGTCCGGGTCGCGCTGCACGCCCACGAGGTGCTCGTGCTGGAACGCCTCGCCCTGGCCGCCGCCGTCATCGGACTCGGGCTCGGCGCCGTACCCGCCCTCGCCCTGCTGATCCCGGCGCTGCTGCTGACCTGGTGGACCCAGCGCCGGTTGCGCACCTGGTACGAGCTCGGCACCGCTTCAGCCGCCGCCCCCCGACCCAAAGGAACCACGTATGCCTGAGCTGTCCGACCAGGTCGCCGACGCCGTCCGGCGCGGAGCCGAGGAGCTGTTCGCCCGGCAGCGCGAGGACGGCGCGTTCGACGACTCCCCGCCCAGCTCGATCCTCGGCACCGCGGGTGCGATCACCGCGCTGCACGCCGCGGACCCCGCCGGCTCGGCAAGCCTGAGCTCGACCGGCGCGGCGTGGCTGCGCGAAGCCCAGCTACCCGACGGCGGCTGGGGAGGCGTGGTCGGAGCGGGCAGCGAGCCGGTGGCGACGTCGGTGGCGCTGTCGGCACTGCAGATCACCGCCGCGGCGGACAGCGTCTCGGCGGTCGCGGCCGGCCGCGGCAGGCTGGCGGACTTCGGCGGGGTGGAGTCGGTCACCGACCCCGCGGTGCAGCTGCTGTGCAAGCTCTTCCTGATGCTGGCAGGCTTTCTGCAGCCCGGCGACGTACGCCGGCTGCCGCTGGAGGTGGTGCTGCTGGACAAGGTGCGGCGGCAGAACATCTCGTTCCGGACGGCTCCGTTCGCCGCGATGGCGCTCGCCCAGTCGGTCACCGACCCGGCGACCGGGCTCCGGCGGGTCACCTCGCGGCTGGCCCGCGGCAAGGCGTTGCGGCTGCTCAGCGACATCTACGAGCACGAGGGCCGCACCGGGAACTTCAGCGAGGATCCATGGCCGGCCGCGCTGGTATGCCTGAGCCTGGCCCGGGCCGCCCTCGCCCCGGAGCTGGTGGCGGCCAGCGCCGGTTACCTGCGCCGATCGGTGCGTCCGGACGGGTCCTGGGACGCGGTGAGCAACCTCGACCTCACCCGGTCCTCGTTCGCGGCCACCGGCCTGATCGCCGCCGGCTACGCCGGGGATTCCCGCCTGCAACGGACCCGGGAGCTGTTCCACCGCTGCCAGCAGTCCGAGGCCTTCACCGTGCTGGACTGCCCGCCCGGCGGTTGGAGCTTCTCCGGCGCCCGCGGCTGGCCGGTCACCCTGGAGTCCGCCGAGATCCTGTCCGCCCTCGCCGGCCTGCCCGGCGCCGAGCGCGACGAGTCGCTCAGCAGCGGACTGGACTGGCTGACCGGACGCCAGGACAGCCGGGGCTCGTGGAGCCTGTGGGTGCGCGACACCAAACTGGCCAACGACGGTCCGTGTCCCGGCATCACCAGCCAGGGCATCACCGCGCTGCTCGATGCCGGCCGGCCCAGCTCCGACGCAGCGGTGCAGACGGCGGCGAGCTGGCTGCTCACCCAGCAGCGCCCGGACGGGACGTTCGAGAACCTCTGGTACCGCGATTTCACCACCGGCACCGCGGTGGCGCTGGCGGCCCTCGCCCGGGCCGGGAATCCCGGCCATCCGGTAGCCCAGCGCGCACGGCAATGGCTCTTGGACAGCCAGCTGGCCGACGGCGGCTGGGGACCAGGGCCCCAGCAAGCCGACGCCCCCGCCGCGAACATCGGCTCGGTCAAAGCGTCGGTGGAAGAGACGGCCTGGGCGCTGCACGCCTTGATCGAGGCGGCCGTCCCGGTCGGGTCCGAGCCGGTCCGCCGCGGCATCCGGTGGCTGCTCGCGGCCCAGTTGCCCGACGGGAGCTGGCAGCCGAGCCGGATCTGCGTCTACATCCGGCACCACATGAACTATCCCAACGGCGCGATCGCGCAGGGACTGGCGCTGCGCGCGCTCGGTCTGTACGCCGAGCGCAGCCGCGAGACCCGACCCACCGACTCGGCGGAGGCCGCCCGATGACCGAGCTTTCCGAGCTGATCGACCTGTCGATGAACGAGTCGCCCTATGCCCCGTTGCCCAGCGTCCAGGCCGTCGTCGAGAGGGCGGCGGCGCAGCTGCACCGCTATCCCCCGCACACCGCGGCAGGGCTCGTCACCGCGCTGGCCGAGCGGCTGGACGCTTCCGAGGCAGAAATCCTGGTCGGCCCCGGTTCGGCGGGTCTCTGCCAGAACCTGATCCAGTCCCTCGGGCCGCAGCGCCGCCAGGTGGTGTATCCGGAGCTGTCTTTCGAGGCCTATCCGCTGATGGTGTTCAACACCGGCGGCCAGCCGGTGCCGGTGCCCCTCACCGGCTACGCCCACGACCTGGCTGCGATGGCCGCGGCCGTCACCGAGGACACCCGCTGTGTGCTGGTGTGCAACCCGAACAACCCGACCGGGGACGTTCTCAGTTCCGAGCAGCTGGCCGCCTTTCTGGACCGCATCCCGTCCGGGGTTCTGGTGATCATCGACGAGGCCTACCGGGAGTTCGTCACCGATCCGGACGCCGCCGACGGCCTGGCGCTTCGGCAGGGACGGGACAACGTCTGCGTGCTGCGGACCTTCTCCAAGGCCTATGGTCTGGCAACCCTGCGCGTGGGGTACGCCGTGGCGCCGGCGGCGGTCGCGCAACGAGCGAGGATGACCGGCCTGGTGTTCTACCCGGGCGGTCTCGGCCAGGCTGCGGCAACGGCCTCGCTCCGTCCCGAGGTCGACAAGGAACTACTCACCCGGTGTGCCGACAACGCCGAGGCCCGAGCGGGTCTGGCCGAGAGCCTGCGTGCGCTGGGGCTGCCGGTCGCCCCCTCGCAGACCAACTTCCTGTGGGCGCCCATCGGTGCCGAGGCTGAACGGTTCGCCGCTCGCTGCCGCGCCGCGGGCATCCTGGTGCGGCCCTATCCGGGTCTGGGCGTCCGGATCACGATCGGTTCCGCCGAGGCCAATCAGCGCCTGCTGGCAGTGGTGAGCGCCGGGTGAGGGTGCTGGTCAGCACCTGGGGCTGGCGCTCGCACTTCTATCCGCTCACGCCACTGGCCTGGGCGTTGCGCTGCGCCGGTCACGACGTCCGGGTCGCCAGCCAGCCGGGCATGATGGACGCCATCACCGGCGCCGGGCTGCCGGGCGTGCCGGTCGGACCCGCGCTGGACTTCACCGAGGTCTTCGGAAGCCAGATCGGTCGGGTGGCCACCCGGGTCGAGCGGGCAAGCGCACAGTCCGCCGGGATAGTGCCGGCCGTGACACCGGACGGCGGGGTGGTGCGCTATGCCGACGCCATGCTGGATGATCTGGTCGCGTTCGGTCGTGAGTTCTCACCGGAGCTGGTGGTGTTCGAGCCCCAGAACCTGGCGGCGCCGATCGCGGCAGCCGCCCTCGGTGTGCCGGCGGTCCGCCAGCTGTGGGGACCGGACGAGACCACCCAGCTCGACCTGGACCGCGATTCGGTGCTGGGTCCGCTCGCCGGGCGCCACGCAGTCGCGGTGGCCGACGTGCGGCTGGCCGGTGACCTGACGCTGGACCCCTGCCCGCGCGGCCTGCAGGTACCACTCGCCGGACCCAGCGAGCCGGTTCGGTTCGTACCCTACAACGGCACCGCCGTCCTGCCCCGCTGGCTCTGGGGCGAGCCCGTCCGGCCGCGGGTCTGCCTGACCTGGGGCACCATGATGGCCTCGCTCGGCCTGGATGCCGGCCCGGCTGCCGGAGTGGACCTGGCCGCGGTGATCGCCGCGGTGGCGAGCCTGGACGTGGAACTGGTGCTGGCCTTGCACCCCGCGCAACGGAAGCGGCTCGGCACGCTGCCGGCCAACGTCGTGTTTCCGGCGGAGCCGCTGGCCCTGCACCTGCTGCTTTCCAGCTGCCGGGCGATCATCCATCAGGGCGGGGCCGGCACGCTGATGACCGCCCTGGCGGCGGGAGTGCCGCAACTGGTGCTGCCGCAGGTGAGTGACCAGCACTTCAACGCCGAGCGGTTGGTGGCGACCGGGGCGGGGCTCAGCATCACCGACGCGGACCTCGACAGCGCCCCGGCCGCCGTCCGCCGGCTGCTGATACGACTGCTCGCCGACGGCTCGCAACGCACCCACGCGGCCGAACTCCAAGCTCAGAACCAGCTGCTTACCGCACCGGCCGGCGTGGTCCCCGTGCTGGAAGAGCTTGCGATCACAGCACGTTCGCAATCGATGTCAGGAGCGCGTTCATGACCGCAGAGATCAGCTACCCGCTGCCCTCGCCGCCCACGATCTACCATCCGCTGCCGGAGCTGCTGGACTACCAGCAGAACCAGCCGGTGGTGCAGGTCCGGATGGCCGACGGCACCGAGGCGTGGTTGGTGTCGCGCTACGAGGACGTCCGGCAGATCTTGGTCGACCAGCGGTTCAGCCGCGCGGCGACCGCCGGTCCCGGTGGCCCGGCGAAGGAGCTGGGGGACCTCGAGACCCAGTCGCTGATCGGCATGGATCCGCCCGAGCACACCCGGCTGCGCCGGATCGTGGCCCACGCCTTCACCCCGCGCAGGATCGAGGAGCTGCGGCCCCGGGTGGCACGCCTGGTGGCGGAGCTGATCGACACGATGACGGCGCTCCCCCGGCCGGTGGATCTGGTCGAACACTTCTCAACACCCTTACCGGTGCAGGTCATCAGCGAACTGTTCGGAATCCCGGAGGCCGACCGGCACAAGTGCAAGGAATGGTCGGACACCATGATGGGTGACTGGCAGCAGGACCCTCAGGGAACCGAGGCGGCCGTCCAGGGCTTCTCCGATCTCATTGAATCGCGGCGCGCCGAACCCGGTGATGACCTGATCAGCGCCCTGATCTCAGCCCATGACGATCATGACCGGCTGACCGAGCGCGAGCTGCTGATGGTCAGCATCGGGGTGATGATCGGCGGGCACGAGACCACGACCAACCAGATCAACCTGTTCGTGCTCACCCTGCTCCGCTATCCCGAGCAACTGGCCCGGCTGCTGGAGGATCAGACCCGGATCCCGCAGGCCGTCGAGGAGCTGACCCGGTTCATCCAGCTGGGCGAGACCGGCGTGATGCTTCCCCGGATCGCGACCGAGGCGATCGAACTGAGCGGGGTGCTCGTGCCGGCCGGGGCGACCGTCCTGCCGGCGTTCATGGCGGCCAACCGTGACCCGGGCGTGTTCGCCGAGCCCGACGCCCTCGACCTGCGGCGGCCGGCCAACCCGCATCTGGGCTTCGGGGCCGGCGTGCACCACTGCCTGGGTGCGCAGCTGGCGCGGATGGAGTTGCAGGAGGCGCTGCGCGGCCTGCTCGGGCGGCTGCCGGACCTGCGGCTGGCGGTGCCGGAGTCGGACCTGCGATTCACCCAGGGGCTGGTGGTGCGCCGACTGGAGGAGCTGCCACTGACCTGGAGCGGATGAGCTCCCCTGCCATGACCACCTCAGAGCCCCGACCGGCCGGCACCGCCCTAGTCCGGATCGTCGAGGTGCTGCGGGCCGAGCCCCGGGTGCTTGCCGCGTGGCTGTACGGCAGCCATGGCCGGGGCGACGCCGACGAGTACAGCGACCTGGACGTGTGGGTGGTGACCGAGGACGTCGAGGGCCTGCTGGCCGACTGGCCGACGCTGGCCGACCGGCTGGGCGACGCCGTGCTGACGGAGCCGATCCGCGGCCAGCCCGCCATCCGCTCCATCCTGGCGGACTGGTCGCACTACGACGTCTGGATCAGCTCCCCCGATGAGGTCCCGCGCCGCAGCGCCGACTCGGTCCGGCTGCTGTTCGACCGGGCCGGCCTGGCTCAGCGGCTGCAACCGCATGCGGCCCGGCCGCCGCTGGACGCCGCGAAGGCACGCGGGTTGACCGTGGAGTTCCTGCGAACACTGGGGAATCTGCCCACGGTGCTGCACCGGGGCGATCCCCTCTACGCCGTGTCGGCGGCACAACTCGCCCGACTGATGCTGGTCGAGCTGATGCTCACCGAGCTGCGGCCGGCAGATCCGGGTGGCGCCGGGCACCAGTACCGGGCGCTGCCCTCGGAGCGCCGCAGGGCGTTGCTCAGCCTGCCGGCGGTCGAGAACAGCCTTACCTCGGCACGTGATTGCCAACTGGAGTGCCTGCGATTGTTCGTGCCGCTGGCCCGGCAGCTGTGCGAAGCGGAGTTTCCGGAGCCGCTCTACCGGGCGGTCGAGGAACTGTTGGCCAGGGAGCTGGGCGTGACCCTCGACGACGCCTGAGCCGAGTGTTCCCGCACCAGCTTCCGAAGGTGGCCGGCGATGGCCTCGTCCGCCGGGGTCGGATACCGCAGCCTCCGCTCGAGGGCTGCCTCGGTGGCCAGCCTGTCGAACAGCCGGACGCTGGCGTCCAGGGCTCGCCACGCGTCCGCGGCCTCGAACCGGCCGAACACCTCGTGCGCCTGCTGCCAGGTCAGCGCGTCCACCCAGCGGCTGAGATGCCGACCCTTGTGGTAACCGTCGAACGGGTAGCCGGTGGTCACCACCGCGTGCCACTCGACCATCACGAGCAGGTGCTGTTTCATCGTCCACTCGCGGGACTTGGCCTCCCACAGCTCGCCCCGGATCAGGTACTTCGGCACCCGTAACGCCTCGAACCAGAACGCGTCAGCCACCGCACGAAGCTCCGCCGCAGTCAGCACCGCGGGCGCGACCTCCCTGCCCGACGGCTCAGGCAGCCCGCCGGTGAGGCCGTCCGGATCGAGCAGCACCCGGTAGCCGGGGGCGTAGACCCGATCGAGCTGACCGGCCTCGACCATGTCGACCAGCCGCTGGGCGTCGATGACCGTGAAATCGACGGTCGTCGCGCCGGCGTAGATGACGCCGACCATCGGGTAGGTCTGGGTCGGAGCGGCTGCCAGTGCCTCGACCACCTGAGTCGTCCACACCTCGGCGAGTTCGCTCCACCACTTTCCACTAGCCATGAATGCCGCGACGTCGGCGACCACCACCTCGATGTCGATGTCGGACAGCGGATCGATGCTCGCTCCGGGCTGCGCCTTGGACCCGGTCAGCACCAGCGCCCGCACCTCGGCCTTGCTCCGGGCCCACCGCACGATGCGCTCGAGCATGTCCGAGTGGCTCATCGGTGACGCCTTCCACGAAGCGGTGCGGGATCCCTAAAATACCTCCCACAACGCCCGTTCGCGGGGGATAGCCGACCATCCGTCGCGGACTATGCCTAGCATGGCCGGATGAGCAGCCTGGCAGGACAGACCGCCGTCGTCATCGGAGCCGGCATCGCGGGCCTGTGCGCCGCACGCACGCTGGCCGACCGCTTCGAGCGGGTGCTGGTTCTGGACCGCGACGAGCTCGGCCAGGATGCCGCGCCGCGCCGGGGCGTTACCCAGAGCGGGCATGGTCACGTCCTCCTGGCCGCAGGTCAGCGGGCACTCGGCGCGTTGTTTCCGGGCTTGATGGACGAGCTCGTGGAGGCCGGTGGCGTTCGTTTCGACCCCGGCACCGATCTCTCGTTCTATCGCTTCGGCGCGATCTGGCCCCGCACCGAGTCCGAGCTGCGGCTGGTGACCTTCAGCCGGCCGTTGCTGGAGCTGACCGTCCGCCGCCGTGTCGAGGCGCTGGCCACTGTGGAGCTCCGGGACCGGACCGCGGTGTCGGCCCTGCTCGGCACCGCCGATCGCATCACGGGCGTCCGCCTGGACGACGGCGAGGTGATCGACAGCGACCTGGTGGTGGACTGCACCGGCCGGGGCGGGCGCTCCAACTCGTGGCTGGGCGCGCTCGGCATACCGGCGCCCGCGGTCACCGAGGTGAAGGTCGGCGTGGGTTATGCCACCCGGCTGTACCGCCGCTCCGCCGGTGACCTTCCCGAGGGCTCGGCGGTGTTCTGCCTGCCCAGCCCGCCGGTGGAGAAGCGGGCAGGCCTGGCGCTGCCCATCGAGGGGAACCGCTGGCTGATCTCGCTCGGTGGCTGGCACGACTCGTTTCCGCGCGACGCCGAGGCCTTCGACCGGCATGCCCGGGCGCTGCCGCATCCGGCCGTCGCAAGACTGGTCGAGACCTGCGAACCGCTGACCGACCTGGTGCTGTGCCAGTATCCCGCCAGCCGCCGCAGGCACTTCGAGGACCTCGCCACGGTGCCTGCCGGTTACCTTGCCCTGGGTGACGCCATCTGCAGTTTCAACCCCATCTACGGCCAGGGAATGACCTGTGCGGCGCTGGAGGCGGTGGCCCTGGCGGAGCTGCTGGACCGGCACCGGCGCACCGGCACGGCGCTGTCCGCGGAGTACTACTCCCGAGCCGGGAAGATCGTGGCGACGCCGTGGCAGTTCGCCGCGGGCGGTGACTTCTGCTATCCCGAGACGGTGGGACCGCGCCCGCGCGGCATCCGGTTTCTCAACGGCTATGCCCGGCGGGTGCAGCAGGCCTCGATGGTGGATCCCGAGATCCGGCGGGTGTTCACGTCCGTGCAGCACCTGATCATGGACCCGGCGGCGCTGAGAAAGCCGGCGATGATGTTCAAGGTGCTGCGGGCGGCGCGACAGGCACCGCGCTGACCCCCAGGGCTCCGGCTCAGCTCAGGTCCAGCACCAGCGGCGCGTGATCGGAGGGCCCCTGCCCCTTGCGGGTGTCGCGGTCCACCCAGACCGACTCCGTACGCTCGGCCAGCGCGGCGTTGGCCAGCACCAGGTCGATGCGCATGCCGCGGCCCTTCTGAAAGCCCAGCATGCGCATCTCCCAGAACGTGTAAGGGTGCCGGGTGTCGGCGGGATCGATCGAGGCACGCGGCATCAGGTCGCTGAGCACCTCGTCCGGGCCGTCGTACCGGATCGCCTCGATCGCGGCTCGCTCGGGCGCCGAGACGTGGGTCGAGCCGCCGAACGCGCCGATGTCCCAGACGTCGTCGTCGTGCGGGGCGACATTGAAGTCACCGAGCACGCCGAACGGCGTCGTCGGCCCCAGCTGCAGCAGCTCCGTCCGGGCCTGGGCGCGTACCGCCTGCAGGAACTCCAGCTTGTACTCGTAGTGCGGCTCGCCGACGCCCCGGCCGTTGGGCACGTAGAGCGACCAGAGCCGCACTCCGCCGACGGTCGCACCCAGCGCGCGGGCTTCGGTCACGCCGTCGAACTCGGGCTGGTCGTCCAGGCCGTAGCTGACATCCTCCAGACCGACCCGCGAGAGCACCGCCACGCCGTTCCAGCGGCCCGTGCCCAGATGCGCCGACTCGTAGCCGAGGTCTGCGAACACTGGGGCCGGCCAGCTCGCGTCGTCAGTCTTGGTCTCTTGCATCAGCACCACGTCGGGCTGCCGCTCGGCGGCCCAGCTGAGGAACCGCGGCAGCCGCGCCTTCATCGAATTGACGTTCCAGGTGACGACGCGCATGCGCTCAATCATCCTCGCGGTTGGATCGCTCCTCGGCCACCCGATGCGGCACCCGCAGCAACCGCACCGATGTCACGAGCACCAGGCCGCCGAGCAGGTTGCCGAAGGCCGACCAGCCTAGCGCGCCGAGCCAGTTCCACCAGGTGTAGTCGACGCCGCCGCTGAAGAGGCCGGCGAACATCAGGATCGAGTCGAGGACGGAATGGAAGAGCTGCGCGCCCACCAGGACGAAGGACATCAGGATCGCGGGGACGATCTTCACCCCGAGGTCGTCGGTGGCGTGCTGCATCCGGGTCAGCAGCGTGATCACCGCACCGGCCAGCACGGCGAGGAAGAATGACCGCCACGAGACGCCGAGGTGGGCGTAGTGCGAACCCGCCTCCCGCGCGACCGGCTGGACGCTGGGCAGCGCGACGACGATCATTCCGGCCATCGCCAGTCCGGCGACCAGGTTGAAGAAGAGGGTGACGACCCATAGCCGCAGCAGCTTCGACACCGATCCGGCGCCCGCCACGGCCGCGGTCACCGGCACCAGGAAGTTCTCGGTGAAGAGCTCGCTGCGCGCCATCAGCAGCGCCACGAAGCCGATGGTGAACGCCAGCGCGCCCAGCAGGCTGTTGTCGGTCTCGCTGCGCACGACCAGGTAGGCCAGCACACCGACCCCGACATCGACCCCGCCGAGGAATCCGATCGCGAGCAAGGGCAGCAGCGGCCGGTTGAGCCGGTCGTCGCCCTCTTGCATCAGCCGGTCGAAGGCCTCTTCGATTTCCGGCTCATCACGCGCACCGACCGGCGAGGTCAGTGAACGCACCGGATCATCGGATCGGGTCACGGTTACTCCTCGGGGACGCCGGGCGCGGACGCGGCGTGTGCTCTCACGCCCGGCGGCGCAAAGCCCCACGAAAGTCTAGCGATAGCCGGCCGGCGGTTGCGCCGTCACGGCGACGAGGGTGCGTTCGGTCATGCCCGGCTGGCTTCCATTTCTTCGGTGCCCGATTTCTCAGCGGTCTGCTGAGCGGCGAGCAGCGACTGGTGGGTGGGATCGTCCGGCACGGTCGCGGGGCGCATCGCGTCGAGTTCCTTGCGCAGCACCGGAATCACCTCAGCCCCGAGCAGGTCCAGCTGTTCCAGCACGGTCTTCAGCGGCAGGCCGGCGTGGTCCATCAGGAACAGCTGACGCTGGTAGTCGCCGAAGTGCTCGCGAAAGGTGAGCGTCTTGTCGATGACCTCCTGCGGGCTGCCCACGGTGAGCGGGGTCTGCTCGGTGAACTCCTCCAGCGACGGGCCGTGGCCGTAGACCGGGGCGTTGTCGAAGTACGGGCGGAACTCAGCAACGGCGTCCTGGGAGTTCGGGCGGAGAAACACCTGGCCGCCGAGCCCGACGATGGCCTGTTCCGGGGTGCCGTGGCCGTAGTGGGCGAAGCGCTGCCGGTAGAAGTCGATCAGCCGGAGAAAGTGCTCCTTCGGCCAGAAGATGTGGTTGGCGAAGAAGCCGTCACCGTAATAGGCGGCCTGCTCGGCGATCTCCGGGCTGCGGATGGAGCCGTGCCAGACGAACGGCGGCACGTCGTCCAGCGGGCGCGGGGTCGAGGTGAAGGACTGCAGCGGGGTACGGAACTGGCCCTCCCAGTCGACGACCTCCTCACGCCACAACCGGTGCAGCAGCGCGTAGTTCTCGATCGCCAGCGGAATTCCCTGGCGGATGTCCTGCCCGAACCACGGGTAGACCGGGCCGGTGTTGCCACGCCCCAGCATCAGGTCCACCCGGCCGTCCGCGAGGTGCTGCAACATCGCGAAGTCCTCGGCGATCTTCACCGGGTCGTTCGTGGTGATCAGGGTGGTCGATGTCGAGAGGATCAGCTTCTCGGTCTGCCCCGCGAGGTAGCCGAGCATCGTCGTGGGTGAGGACGGGACGAACGGCGGGTTGTGGTGCTCCCCCGTGGCGAAGACGTCCAGGCCTACCTCTTCGGCCTTGCGGGCGATGGCCACCATGGCCTTGATGCGCTCATGCTCGGTCGGGGTCCGGCCGGTGGTGGGATCGGTGGTGACATCGCCGACGGTGAAAATACCGAACTGCATGGTTACTCCCCAGATCTAGTTGTCTACGCAACCGTTTGACCGAGGTTCGTATTCCGTTCCTCACTCGGGGCCGGCGACGTCCTGCCACCGCAGCTGCCGGCCCCGCCAGCTCCTCCAGATAGGGGGGACGACGAGCAGCTCGGCGTCCACCGGTCCGAACCGGCGCAAGGCCCGCTGGTGCAACTCGGTGACCAGGCCACGCTCGCCACTGATGCCAGGCTAGCCAGGGGCTACTTGATCGTCACCCGCAGGTCGAAGCTGCCGGCGCCGGCGTTCTGGGTAGCGCTCAGGCCGACCGCCCCGATGTGGGAAAGGGTGCGCCGGTCCTCGTCGGTGACGCCGGGAGCGTTCAGCAGCGAGCCGACATTGAGGAAACCGACGATCTGGGCGCCGTCGGCGTGCGGTACGGCGTCCTTGAACAGGGACGTGGAGCCCAGCGTCGCACTGCTGGGTGTTTGCAGGCTCTTGACATACGTCGGGTCGTTGGCGATGGCGTAGCCCTTGCTGGTGGCAAGCACCGTCACCGGCAAGGAGCCCCCACCGGATTGGCCCGCACCGGATTGCCGCCCGTACCGGTTGAAGCCGTCGATGAAGGTCCGCAGGATCGAGACCGCGCGAGCTCCACCGTCGGTGACGACCTGCGCCGCCACCGGCGTGGTTCCGGCACCCGTACGCGGGCCGGCCGACACGGTGATGTCGCTGCCGAGAAGGGCACTGAAGTCCTCGGGCAGGTGCAGTCCCAGCCCGTCGAACTGCCGGTTGATCTCGTCCTGCTGAGCTTGGGGCAGCTTGCTCCAGCTTTTGGTCTGTTGGCCGCTCAAGCCGCTGATCTCCAGCGCGCCAGCGGTGTCTGCAGGCAGCGCGGAGATGCTGCGGGCAGCCGGGACGGTGGCAGTCTTGGCCGTACCGAAGGTGGCGCCGCTCAGCTCCACGTAGCTGGAGTCGGCGTGGATGCCCATCGCGATCCGGCCGCCGCCTCCCATCGCGGTCAACGCGCCTATCGACGAGGCGCTGGAGGTGGGCAGCCGCTTGGCCGCCAGCTTCGCCACGGCAGCGACGTCGACCCATGCCACGGCGATCTGGTTGCCGCGCAGCGCACGCGTGTCGGATCGATAGGTGTTGGTGGAGCTCAGCGTTCCGGCATTGTCGGCGGACGCGACCGCGTCGGCATGCGCCTGGGTGTCGCTGATCAGCACGTATCCCTTGCGGGTGGTGTAGCCGACCTTCTGGGCGGCGGTGGCCTGGTAGCGCGCCAGCGAGGCCTTCATCTTGGCCTCGTCGGTGTAACCCGCCACGAGCACCGTGTCAGCACCGGCCGGGTTGGCCGCGTCCGGAACGTAGGCCACCGCGATCCGGCTACCCAGCCACGGCTTGATGTCATGGTCGTAGTTCAGGCCGCCGGGCTTCTCGGAGAACAGCTTGGCGAGGCTGGCGTCCTTCACCTTGTTCTTGTCGGTGAAGGACTTGGCGAGGTCGGGAAACTTGCGTGTCAACTGGAACACAGCGATTTTCTGATCCGCCGCCGGGTCGAGATCGAGTTTGGCGAAGGCGACGGCGGTGGCCGGAACCACGGTCTCAGGCTGTGTTCCGTGACTTGCCAGCGCCGAATAGGCATAGGCGCCACCGGCCGCGCCGAGCACCACGACCGCGGCCACCCCGGCCCCGACCAGCGTCCGAGCCGTGCGCTTCTTCTTCTCCGGCTCGGGAACCGTCAGGTAGGTGGCGTCCGGAGCGCTCCATTCGCCGCCGGGCGCACCGTAGACCGGTTGGGTCACCGGATTCGGCACCGGCGTGTACGCCGGCTGGTGTGGGGCGCCACCGGCGTCGTCAGACGCCGGGGGAAACGGTGTGTCATCACTCATGGCCGGGCTCGTTTCTCTACACATTCTCTTCGGGGAAGGACGTTCGAGCTGAAACTGCGCCCGGTCACACTCAAACCGGTCGTACGGTTTAGTCGTACGGTTCAGTCAGTGCGATCATGGGTTCGCGGAGCCACGAGCAGTCGGCGGCACGCTTCGACAAGAATGCCAGACTGCATGATCTACATGTGAAGAGCAAGTTAGTTAGTCGAATGGCAGGACACCCGTGATCAGGCCGCGGGGTTCGGGATCACGTGCCCGATGGCGAAGGTCATCTCGAATGCTGCGAAGAGGTCGGCGAGGACGCGCTCGAGTTCGTAACCGCGGGCCTGCGCGTTCGAGGAGGGGTTCGACAGGTCCGAAACGCGTCGCGACAACGACGAGAGTTCCATACCGCGGCGGTCGCGAGCTTCGGCGACTTGCTGTTGCCGCTGGGCACGCTCAGATCCGCGAATGGCGTCCGGATCCTCCAAGATCCGTAGCGCGGTGGTGACCTCGCGTTACTCGGCAAGCGCGGCACGTCCGACGCTCTTGTCCTCGACGGACGGATGAGGCCTGGTCATGTTGGCCAGTTCGGTGATGACCGCGAGAAGGATGCGCCGCCCCTCGGCGCTCCGACCGTCGAGATCCATGAACACATTCCGGGCAATCACGTACTTGGAGTTGCCCGCTACGTCGTACCGGCCCCGCATGGACGCCGGAATGCCCTTGGCGACGAACAGCGCCTTTAGTGGCAATACCGTTCAGTTAAGCTTACAGCGGTGTAGTTTGGTGGTATGCCTCGTGCTGGGTGGGTGAAGCCGGAGTCGGATCGTCGGTTGTCGGATTTGGTGTCGGTGGGGGTGTTGACTCGGGTGTTT
>JAABUT010000220.1_pt1 | contig 106853 bp, 103 predicted proteins | sample 5559281 | NCBI WGS metagenome assembly JAABUT01 (sample SAMN10711880, study PRJNA513359) | rock metagenome | isolation source: Antarctica rocks | place: Antarctica: Victoria Land, Ricker Hills nord | collected 2016-01-04 | reverse complement strand
AGAAATTGATTCAGAAAGTCAGAACGTCGAATACGAAGTAGAAGATATACTGAATCGACAGAATATCAAAGATCAGTCTCATTGATTAATCAAGTGAAAAGATTACGAACATATCGAGAACACTTGAAAATCGAAGGAAAATCTCAGGAACTGTCAGACGCTTCTGCGACAGTTTCAGTTGAGAAACTCAGCCAGTCAAAGTCTGAAGAAATCTCAACCTGCTCGAAGAACACGTCAAAGAGAAGGTCGTTCAGCGATGATTCGCTAGCCTTTCTCTCATTCTTCTCGAGCTCGACGATGTTTCGAAACTCTCGTTCAACCATCGTCTGTTTCTTGTTTTTCAGGAACACAAATTGATTTTGCAGACGAGTAGTTCTCGCGAAGATCTCTTGCATCTGTTTGTGAGCGTTCAGCAGCTCATCAAGAACGCGATCGCGTTCTGCCTTTACTCTTTTTCACTTCATCATCGAGAAAGTAAGGTCGCATTTGCGATCGAGATGCACACACTCGATGCAACGGTCGAAATCATTGCCGACACGGCATTTCTTTTGCAAGCGACTGCAGTGTTCACAAGAACGCATGACAGCACGCTCAGAATTCGTGCGCTCAAGAAAATCTCTGCGACGCAAGATAGAGTTTTTAGTTATGCGATGAGAAGGCATGAAGGAAAAGTGGTTTTCGAAACGAAAACCTTAGGAGGGAACCTAGTGTTAGAACTCTCTCGCGCGTGATTACGTAAACAGCAATGATTAGATAATCATTGAGTAATCAGAGTCTCGAAGTGATCGCTCTGATCGCTCGAATCAGAAGTGATCACAGTGAGCATAGCGAGCATGATGCTCATCTTGCTCATCTTGCTCGAGAATGATCAGAATGATCATTCAGAGCAAGAACGACTTGACACGATTCTTCTATGTCTATATAACGATGATCGTTCTCTTAGATAGAAGCTTCGTGCTCAACTCATGTAAGTAGTCAATACATATTATTGTCTCAGCTATCTTCAGATCTCAAGTCTAGTAATAGTGATTACTGTTTGATCTCTGTATATACCTTGTGTTGTTAAAGAGACAATCGTTACATTGTGTTGATCTAGACAAGTTATCAATAAAGACATCATTTCATTCTTGTGTTTTTGTATCATGATCAATGTATACAGAGCATGTGTAATCAACTTTTAATCAGAGATTTCATCATACAATTGAATCAACTTTAATTTTGACAGCGATATTGACTGAATATCAAAGCATTCACATAGCTTTGACATCAAAGATTCATTAATGAAAGTCATGTCAGTGACTTCAATATCTATCAGAGCAAAAGATCTGAATATCTTTTCTAGATTATTCAAGATGATGTCAACAGTGAATGACTTGAAATCAAATGAATCATCAGACATGCTGATGAAGCAAAATATGAGTATATCGCTCTCAGTCACTACTTTGACGAGAACAAGTTGTTTTTCAAATTCGCTGCGATTTCGTGCATCTGAGCTGATTCAAGACAGTTGCATGCTTTATGTTTTAACTTCTTGCATTTGAAGCAGAGTTCTTTTTTAAACAACTTCTCTCTAGCAGAATCAACGTTCAATATTCTGAGTTTCTTTCATGCAGAGATTGAAGCTGAGATTGCAGTAGTAATCATCGTTGAGATGCTAGTGATAGAATGAGCAACTTGAGTCGTTGATGTCTTGAAAACTGATCAAGCATTCAATTTCGTCAATCGAACGTTGACTTGCATGCAAATGTCAATGAATTCGTTCAAATTCATAGTTCATTCATTAATCATGACTCGCTGAAGATCTGAGCTAATCTTATGCTGAAAATCATTTAGTAAAGTTTCATTATTGTATTCTAGTTTTGCACTAAGTCTCTGAAATTTCATTCAAATTTCATGAAAGAAGATCTTGTTTTAATACAGCTTTAAGAACTGTTGTTGAATCATGTAATGTTGATTGAGATCATTATACATCTTATTTATGATCAACAGTATCTCTTCTGCTTCAAGAAATGAGTTTGTGATTGTGTTTCTCATTCTGAGTGCTATGTGTTTGATCATCGTTTCACTGACTCAACTTTTCACATATGCAATCTTTATTTCTTTGATAGAAAAATGATTCTTGTTTATCTTCAGCTTGTTTTACATTCAAGACAATCAATTATTCACATTCTGCTTCGAATCTTCAAACAAAGATGAATCAGATAGCTTAATTGATTTCGAGAATTGATCTTTTGAAATTAAAGTGCTTAGTTGACTTGATGTTACTTTTAAATAATGTATAATCACGTTCTTTTTCTTCATTTCTTTCTGTAAATGCATTTGAACAGCATTCAATATTGTCTGCATAACTTTCAACTCAATGTTGATAGCTTTCAATTCAATGTTGATCTTGTTGACATCATTTAACATCTGAATCATGTCATTGTAAATCTCAATTTCGATGTCATGCTGTTGACATATGTACTTGATAAACGCAACAAGATTGTCTGCTTCATGAATGCTTATTCAAGCATTCAGTTCAGTGCTGATGCTGATCTTGATCATTTCATGATCAAAAAGCAACGCGTTCATGTTCTCTTCTTCAATATTCAATGATGCATTCATGTTTTCTTCTTCTGATGCTGTTTGATTCTGTGATAGAAGTGATTCTCTTTCAGCATTTCAATGTTCATAATGAGCTATGCTCACTGATTCTGATTCTAATTCTGTGTTTCTAGTCATTATGTAAGTAGAAAATTGCTGATTGAAATTTAACTGAAATTTCTGATTTCAGTTCTAGAACAATGCATTCATGTTCTTCTGTTCTTCTGTTTTGACGATGAGTTCAGTAAAAAGTTAGTTTAAAGCAATGCATTTGTATTTTTCTGTTCTGTTCTAGAAATTTCTTGATTTCTAACAAGTTTTCTGAGCTCAATTTTCTGATTTCAATTCTGATTCAAGTTTAAGTGATGTAGCTTGTTTTTATATCATCTACACATTGATAGCAAGATTAATGAGCTTTGAACTAATGTTATGAGTTTGCATAAAGCGAATCATATGAGTGTATTCTAACTAAAAGTTCAAAGCTGAAGAAGAAAGAAAATGCAACACGTCGTGAGTTTTACTCACGAAGACACGCTAGATCGCTAGCGTGTCAACATCAGTTCTATACTAGTTTATGATAGTCTGACATGATTTATGTTAGACTAACTTGAAGTGCACAATTGCAACAACAATAAAGATGCATGATAATCTTCAGAAGATTGAAAGCATTCTTGTAATTTACATCATAATCAAATGCATAAATCTTAATGTTTATCTGCACTTGAGAAATGTTTTAAGCATGAATAACTTGCGATGCAACTGTGAATAAAGTCATCAGACAGCGAAGCATGTACTTATGCATTGCTTGAACTGAATGCATTTGCAATCAAGAATGCTACATAACATCAACTTCTTAAACTATCAAATAATTATTGCAATTATGAAAGATTTCAGAGCAGTAGCAAGAATGATGATGAAAATGAAGCTTCTGAAGCAATTTAAAGTAACTAGAACATTCATTTTTTAACATGCAATTAACATGAATAAATTTGATACATAGTTTTAATCTTGTTGTTTCAACTACGTGAAGTAATTGCATAAATAGTGAGTGATTTTCTATCTCAAAAAGTTTTGTTTACTCAATACACATAGCATAAAGTTTCTCATAAGTCAATTTAATTAATATCACAAGAATGTATAAATTTATTATTATTATTATTTGATTTAATTTGATTTAAATTCATACACTTTTGTGACATTGATTTAAATTCAACTCATGAGAAAAACTATACTATTTATATGAATGAACAAAACTTTTTGAGAAATGAAATCACTCATCAACTATATGATGACTTTGACGTTGTCAAGACAGTGAATTTTAAAACTATGTATTATGTTTGAATTTATAGCTTTTATTCAACGCATGATGCTTTAGTAAACTCTTGATGAAAGTATTTGTACTGTTTAATTATGTTGCATCATTTTTGCTCTGCTCTTCATAAATAGTATTTTTTACAAATGATGTTTCAATTTGATTCTCAATTCAAAGATAAAAACATTTTCTTTACACTTGTGATGCTTGTGATTGTAGTCAATAGCTGTGTTCTCTCGCTCAATAATTATCATTCATTGAGCAAAGAAATATATGATGAAAGAGAGATGCATATGATGAAAAGATAAAGTGTGATTATACTGAATAATTCTTTTCTTTTCTTGATTTGACTTATATCATGTAAACGTTGAATGAATCGTTAATATAAACATGTGATTGCAATTGTTAAATGATTTGACTTTGATCAATAAAGAAGAATGCATTCTGATCATTCTTCTGCACTCTTAATTTTTCACATAGATAAATATATAACTTGACATCAAGTAAAAAAGATGAGTTCAAGTCTTCTTAATATATCAGCGTGATCAATGAGTCACTACTTCTTCAAACACTGTAATCATGACTCTCAGACTGAGATTAACTATTTTATCTGATATTTTTTCATCAATTACTTAATGATACTGTCAATGTAATGAAGATGTTTCAGTATATTGATGTAATCAATGAATTGCAAATTCTTTGATCACTTGTAGTCACAACTCTCATACTGAAATCAACTTTTTCACTAGATATTTTTTCATTTTTTACTGATATCAACATGTCATTAATCTTCTTTATAAATCAATTGTGACTGTTAAAGAAAATGCTGTCACATAGATGAAAACTTTGCATGATTGACTTTTCTGCTTACATAATATTCTAACATTATTTGAATTACGTTGAATTAAGATCTCAAGACTTTTTTAACTTTTATTTAAAAAATAGAATCAAAAGATTTATAATCAACATTATGTACAAATGAATCTTATTATTAATTTATTATTATTATTATATTATTATAAATCTTTATTTTAATATTATGTTAATGATATATATATTAAATAAAAACAATGATATTATTTACTTTATAAATGATTATTTAAGCATTCAACTTTGCATTAATGTTGATCTTGATCATTTCATAGTTAAAAAATAATGTATTCATGTTTTTTTATTTTGTGATCAGCGATGAAACTTATCTGTATGCAATGCTGACTACAAATCTACTGTTTAGCTACAGTAAAGTTTAAAGATTATCAAAAGTTTAAATGACATCAAGATGTTGCATAATGATGAAGCACTGTGCATTGATTGCATGCAAAGTTTTCGCGATTGCACAAACTTTGATAATCTCAATGTGCATGCTATAAGCAATCTGCATGCAGATGAGAAAGTTAAATAGAATGCAGAACTATGAGAAAAATCGCTTATGAAAATCATTTGATTCAGTATTTTGTCATCACAATGATAAGAATTGAAACAAAACATTCTCATGTTTGATTTGTTAAAGATGATTAGCAGAAAAAACTTGAATCATGAACATTTTTTAAATTTACATGCTAATTATGTATAAATCTTGTTAAGACTGCATGTCTGTTACTATGACATAAACAATTCACAAGACTCATTAAGTTTGACATGAGTAAACTTGAGAGTCTCATTAATATCATTTAACAGATGTTCAAACACAGACATTTTATACATGAGTGATACATTGATGAGAAAACTTTGTTAAAAGAAGAGAAACATAAGCAAATTAATAAAGAATGATTGAATTATACTGTCTGATTAAAAGTGTAGCATATGAACATTTCTGCAAAACATGATCAATCTGCATGAGAAAGATCTCTACAGATAACACAAAATAAATAAGTTGCACATTTAACAAGTAAAGTGAGCATCTGCAAGACATGATATACAATGATAATAACTGTCGATCTTAAGAATTTCATCTCTTCACTGAGTTTTGACTCTTGAATGTCTTGATGATAGAATTAATCTCTAGTCAAAGACATCATTTGTATAGTTTGAAAGAACAGTAGCACATGTCAATATGATTAGAGAAGAAATTGACTACAATACATATGCATATCACAGATGAAACGTCTGCAATTCATGCTTAAGAAGTAGACTGTTGAAATCTGAGCAGTGAGAGATTTTGTTCATCTTGAACTGTAAATCTGTCATGAGAAAACTCTCTGAGTAATCTCTTGAATCTAAGGAAAAAATCAGCATAAAAGTCGTGCTTTATGTATGTTGCATGCAACGTATACAACATATTTTCAATAGTCATGCATTGCTTGAATTGATCACATCTGCAATCAAGAATGTTACAAGACATTGACTTCTTGAACTATTAAATAATCATCACTATCATGAAGAGTTTCAAAGCAGCTGCAAGAATGATGATGAAAATGAAGCTTCTGAAGCAATTTAAAGTGACTGAGTTACTCATTCTTTAACATGCAATCAACGTGAACTAATTTAATACAAAGTCTCATAATGATAGTTTTGACTGCGTGAAGCAGTCGTATAAACAGCGAGTGATTTTCTACTTCAGAGAGTTTTGTTCACTTGATATAAATAGCATAGAGTTTCTCATGAGTCAACTTAATCAATGTTACAAGAATTTATGAATTTATTATTATTATTATTATTATTATTTGAAATTGCTGATTTCAATTCTAATAATGAGTTCAGTAAAAAGTTAATTTTCTGATTCATGTTTGTAATATATTACAAAGCTTGTTTTAATTTTGTTGAAATTTCTGATTCTCAGTTCTGATTCTGACTGAAGTTGAAATTTCAAATTTCAAATTTTAAGTTTGAGTTGTATAACTTGTTTTATATTATTTATATGTTGATAGCAAGATTAATGAGCTTTGAACTAATGTTATGAATTTGCATAAAGTGAATCATATGAATGTATTTTAACTAAAAGTTAAAGAAGAAAGAAGATTAAATACATCAAGAGTCTTATACTTATGAAGATGCACTAAATTGCTAGCATGTCAACATCAACTTTGTATTAGTTTATGATAGTTTAACATGATTTATGTTAGATTAACTTAAAGTGCATGCTTGCAACATTTAGTTTTGAAAGAAAATCTAGTTGCATTTACACATCTGAGGCAAAAGAATGAGTGAAAGTGCAAAATATAAATAACTAGAATACTAAGAATACAGAAGAAAGCAAAGAAGAATTCAAGTTGTATATAGTAAGATTAACAAAAAGAACTGAGTAAACTTGCTTGAGTATTGAAAGTGTTCAGATATAATGTTGAGGCTAAAGATTAATCATGTGTTGAAATTTTTAAAGCTTATTTGCTGTTGAGATCGTGCCTAGATATTCAATCTAATCATGTCGTGAGTGAAATGTTTAATTCAATAGAGATAGCTATAACTAAGACTTTAAGAATACAGAAGAAAGAAGGTACAAAAGGCAAGAAGAACACACTCTATATAGTAGTTACTCAGATCGACGCTAGTCTCAAAGGAGACGTGTTGAAACACAAGAAAGATGTTGGTTCGAAAGATGTTTGCGACACAAAGGAATGTGTTTGCCATAGAAACCTGTTGATCACTCGTAACACAAAGGAGTGTGTTTGCCTAGAAGGCAATAGAAGCTGGTTAGAAGGTGCTAGGGAAGGGAAAAGATGCTGGGCCATATCTGGGCCAAACCTGGGCCAGATCTAGGTCAGATCTCGGCTAGATCGTTGGCTAGCCCTAATCAATACGCAGTGAACTCGCTAGCGTTCACTGTGAATTGATTAGGGTTAGAGCTTTGGCCTTATCCAATCCTGGCACATACCGTAACATTTGCTAGAAAACCCTACTCAATCTCGACACACTCGTAACATCATAATCATTAACTGCATGCATTTAATGAAGAAAAAACAGCATTGTAAAAAATGTCATCTGAGTAGTTATAAACCGCATGCAGTTAATAAAGGATTTTTTGGTTTGATTTTACATAAATTAAAATTATGTAAATTCGTGACGCAAGGCACGATTGTTTTGAGAGTCTTTAGTAATAAGATCAGGGCTAACATCGCATGTTACCTTGTCACTATGAGAAGTATCAATCTTGACCATGCGGCGAAAGACTGAACCAGTCAAGTACTTTAATACATGCTTATCATCCTTTCTACACTCGTCCCTTTGCGTCCAATCATTCCTATCATCTGGGTGAGGCGTGAAGACCGCTGATTTAACATTAGACAGATTCCCAGCGTTCGTTTCTGTGAACCTCCCCGCTTGAAGAACATCGACATGGGCATTCGACGATATTACAGAAGTCTGAAGATCCTGGAGGCTCCTTTGGTTTCCGTTCCTAGCCCTGTCTGTGCGTGCTGCTAACTCTAATGCTGGGGTTCGTTGGAATTGATTACGCTCCGCCAAGAGGTCTATGGTTTGGCTAGTATTGCCAGGGTGCTGCTGTGGGTCCTCGAAAAAAGAAGCCTTGTACTCCGGACCCAGACCAGGGCCAAGTTTGTACTTCTTGAGGACGGACCTCGAAAGCTTGTGGACATCCTTTTCCCTCAGCGTGTGGGGCGTGGTAGTACTAGCGAAGTCTCTCGCTGCAACCTGGGGGGTATGATGATATATCACGGGTTTCGCACGCTGCTCGGCATGCTCTCGATGCCGTCTATGAGATTCGCGAAGATCTTGACGGAGCGCCGCGAGTCTTCTACATAGTTCGTCTGGATCAAACGCCTCGGCTTTTCTGTCCCGGTGAAAGGACTTCCGTGGGTCTGGCAAAGGATGAGACTTTGAACGAGCGGGGAACTCCGACTGTTCAACATTATTAGCAAGGAACTTCGAAGTAAATGCGTGAAGTTGTACGAACAATATCTAATTTGGTTCCAATGTCTCTTACCATCTTGTACCTCTTCGAGATGATACTTGCAAAGGAAAGTATTCAAGGAAAACGCGCTTCGGCCAATCCTTCCAGATGAAATGAGAAACCTGTTTTCCATGGCGGTAGTTCAGCAAGCATATTAAGTGAGGACACTAATCTACAATTGAAGTCCTTTCCAAGTCGTGTGATCAGGACATGGGTACTCGCATAATCTTAGGAAATTTTGGTGCTTAATTGTCCTGGACTACAGTAAGTATCCAAGCGCTTGCAATTTGGGGTGTGGGTCTAAGGTAGAGTAGTATCTGGGCGTCGGGTTGTTGTTGCAGCAGAAGCCAAAATTCAAGATAATCACAAGAAGTCTCGAGGGACTCGACATTTTGAAGACGATAGAATGGCATCCTAATGCTGCAATACTGGTACAAACGTAGCAGAAACCGATATACATATGAGAAGTCTGTGCATTTCTCATTGTACTTTCGAACAGAGTACGGAGTACTACAACGCGCACATTACGCAGTACATACTAGTCGCTGGTACCGTACCTTACTACTGTAGGTACCTTAGGGATTCTAAGAAGTAAGGCGAGGCTTGCGAGCCCTACAGACTGCAGGTGTGCAGTAACCGACTTTACCGGGTTACCTTACCATGGCTAAGGTAACTTTACTTTACGCATTGACTTCACAGGAGCGCATCCCATTTGTTTTGCAACATCTTTGCACTCGTGACCTGGCAATTCCTAGGTAGCTGTATCACATCAGCACAGACAGCCAAAGCCATAAGCCCTCCAATGCTGCCTCATGCCTTTGCACCTGTGCTGTCTGCAGGGAACGAGCAAAGGCTCGGCCAGGTGCGCTTTGCTTCCTCAACGACAGCGCAGCAGCCCCCAAGCTTGTTGAGGTAGCAGCTTAATTCTCTGAACCTGAAGAGCTGTGAACAATGGAGACATCACTGATATGATGGAGTCGAGGAAGTCGAAGAAAACGAGATCTTATGGGGAGGTTCCAAAAGCCTCGCAAGAAACAAACCCCCCTGTACAGAGCCGGCCACAGCTTCAAGACAGAGTCAAATCGGCCCCCTTGGTTACCCAGATCACACAAGAACAACAAACCACACGCTTGCCCTTCAGGCAAGACATCAACAACTTGTATCAGAGGCAAAGTAAGAACATTGAGCCAGCTCAAAGAGGGCTGCCCTCTCCACTGCGCTCTCCCCTTGAACCTGGGTGCAACCCACCACAATCTACTAGAAGGAATGAATTTGTCAGTCTCTACTTCCTGGTACGGAAACCATACTTTTCTTGTCATGGCTGATCCATCCTTTTCGGGACAGAGCGGAAATGCAGTGGGGATGCAAGAGATTACCCTTGCAGTGCTGGGCGCTGCTAAGACCGGAAAGTCGACTTTTGTGCAATGTGCCTTGGATCTGAAGAAGCCCGCAGTCTCGGCAGCTTCGACTAAGAAAGTCTCACTGGAAGGCGCCACTTCTGTTCTCCGTCTAATCGAGCTCCCAATAGATGAAGTGGGAATGACCATAAATCAGGAGATAGATTGGCCCGAGAGAGTAGGAGATCAAGCTATGCCTCGGATTGATGGTGCACTAGTACTGTACGATGTCACGAATCAAGGTAGTATCGCTCAGGTACCGAGCATGTTAGGTGAGTTTATCGAACTTGGGTCTTTTTATTCTTTCAGGTACTCCAATGTAGAAGAGTAACTGTTCAATTTCTTTGTCGGTACAGTCCTGTGACGAGTATATTGCTGCAGCAGCCTGCTTACTTGGCTTCATAACCATCAGACGCGTTTTCTGATGCTGCCATACCGACTGTGCTGGTTTCGTCCAAATGCGACAAAGACTTAGACTCTTGGGAGATTGAGCATCGCATGATTGATGGAGTATGGACAGTTATGAATGGTGTAGAATCCTTCCAAACGTCGTCGGCGGCACCGGAAACCCACAAACGCTGCTTATCGGTAATTCTGAGGACTATCATGTCAGAGAAAGAAGGTAGGTCCATACCAAGCTATGGCATGATTCCGAACTTTTTGCTCTGGGATTCATTGCGCGGCTCCAAAAAGCGATCAAGTTCTTGATCGCCTACTGCGAATACGCCGGAGTAGCACGCAGTATCATGCTAATTACTCAAGGGCAGAGGACACACCAATCCCTACTCGCCCTAAGCGGCCCCGCGCTCTCACTTATACGCAACCGCCAAGAAAAGATATTGCTCCAAGTAAATCCAAACATGGTCGAGCTGTCTCCGAGCTACCAAGCACGCTCACTCATAGCCGCGACTTGAAATCGGGTGAAGCAAAGCCTCAGGGCCAGCCCGCCACAAGCAGCTCAGCAGAGCGAACGGTAAGCGAGTTGAAGGAGGCTTCAAAACCGCCTCATGCGTCGTCCTCTCACCCTTGTATGAAAGCAAGCAGCAATCGTGCAACAGCAGCTTCTTCCAGCACTGAAATACTGGGCGAAGATGATCTGACTATTGCCCCTAAGATCCCAGAACGATCCCGCCCTCCAATCAACACACCTACCACGATCACCACTTCTTTCTTGGACATAGTAGATGATAATGGGGGCCACCCTCCAAATGTGCAGATGATTCAAAAGCCAAGTGATGATTCTTTACAATCGGGTCCAAGTGCTACAAAACAATCGGGCGTCTCGTTTGATGAATTGGTTGATCGACTTTTATCACAACCCATGTCGAAATATGATGTTAAATTTGCGGCAATCTTCCTTTGCTTATATCGAAAGTTCGCTGCACCTTCAGATTTGATGCCAGCCATCATACATCGTTTTGAGCAGCTCAAATACAGCAAGTATCCGCAGATCTTACGTCTCTCGTCCCAGCTACGGTATCTCAACATCCTTGCGCAATGGATCTCAGACTACCCAGGCGATTTTGCGCATGCTTTTACTCGTCGAAATATGACAGCTTTCATCACGGGCTTGGCGGCCGACAAGGTATTCGCTGTAGCTAGTAAGGAGATGAGCTCCTATCTAGATGCTGTCTCTGAGGATGATGACACTGAGTGGGCATGCTCAGACAATAGCAGGATAATGGCCAATACAATGAAAAGCCCAACGGACACGTCTTGTGTTCAAAGTATAATTTCAACCCTCGACGTCGAGTCGTTTGCAGAAGACAATGTTAGCGAGTTAGATGTGGAGCAAGGAATGAAGCGACATTCAACAAAAAGCTCGGCGGCTCCGTCCTCGTCTTCCAGCGCCGACAGGTCAGCAACACAATCGACCGGCTCTTTCCAGACGCTCCTCAACTCAGTGGAGAACGCTCAGCGACAGGCACAGCTTCTTACACCCATACCAAGAAACGCTCTTACCAAAATTCATTGGCATCAACTGATGGACTCGTCTGACGATGATATTGCTCACGAGCTGACCCGAATTGATTGGATCATGTTTACCTCCATTAGGCCTCGCGACCTTGTTAGACATGTCATTCTTCCTGCAGATCAAAAAGAGAATTGTAAAAACGTCGAGAACGTAAACCGGATGATCAACCAGTTCAACCATGTTGCGTTCTGGGTGGCCAATATGATACTTCTCCGTAATAAAGCAAAGCACCGGGCAAAGGCTTTGGAGAAGTTCATGGGAGTTGCATGGGTTAGTCAATTGTGAAAGCCGCTGTGCTATGACTCAAGCTAACCGTATTCGTTAGAAATTGCGTTACATGAACAACTACAATTCTTTAGGCGCAGTAATCGCTGGGATAAATGGCACAGCAGTACACCGCCTGGTGCAGACACGAGAACTAGTCTCACCGCAAGCCCAGAAACAATTCATGCGACTCGAGATCCTTATGGGAACGGCAAAAAGCCACTTTGCGTACCGATTGGCTTGGAGTAATACCTCTTCAGAGCGCATCCCGTTCCTTCCTCTCCACCGACGAGATCTTGTCTTTGCTGAAGAGGGAAACAGAACGCTAGTTGGAGAAGGGGGAGAGCGCGTTAATTGGAAGAAGTTTGAAGTAATGGGGGAGGTGATAGTAGAGATCCAAAAGAGTCAAGGGACACCCTACCCTACGATAAGTCGAAACGAAGAGTTGCAACGACTCATACTCGATGGAAATTTCTCCAAAGACGACGATGTAAGTATTTCTCTTTATTGTGGGAGAAGTCGCTTGGAAGCATCGCGTACAATGTCTGCTCTTTAATCATATAAAGATCCTTTCGGATTCTTTGTTTTCATTACCAATACTTGGATGAGGTACTGATGAACGTTCACTAGGAGCTTTATGAACGGAGCATACAAATAGAGGGGCCGGGTGCTGGGGAAACCAGGAGGAAATTCAATTGGTTTCAGCGATGATACTACTCATTCACGACACGGGGGACGAATGCTCGAAGATAGCAGGACACGGAAGGAATGCGTTGGGAAGACTTAACAAGCTATCAAGGTTGGTCTGCTTCCTCTGCAAGTTAGGTGGAATTCGCGGGAAAAAATCTCCTGCTGGCCTCATAGGTTCCCAAAAATCATCAAGAGCAACATCTCGACACCTGTACATCAATCATTGTGTTGGCAATGCACATCATTGGTGACGCGATGTCTTCTGATTTAAACGTCTTTATATCTATCGATTGGAGACGCAGTCCTATTGGGACATTGAACATTGAGAACCTACGGTTCCGTTGAGTAGACTAATGAGGTTGCAATCTCAGCATGATGTATTTGCTTGCCAAACATTCTGCTTTGCCCGCTAAGGGTTTTGAAGAGCCATTTCAATCCCCGCAGTGGTTCCCTGGTACATCAAATTTTCGAATTGATTGGCAGTGACGACTCACTTTTATGTAGTCTTATTAGTAGCCGCGAAAACTCCCTCAATCCGTCACTTTCTTTAACCTCGCACTCCCTGAACTTTCTTATCCTGGAAACAGCAAGCTTTTGACCTCTCTGCGGGGTCCACGGAGCACCACTACCCCAGCCTCTACTTCTGCCTCTACCCCAAACCTGCCCACGTCCGCCATCGAACCGGGAATTGTTCCTTTGTTCGCTGTCTTGGCAAGTAGGTGGTGGCTCAAGCGTAGCGATATAGACCTCATGGAGCTGTGCCCGAAGCTTGGGATATAGAATAAACAAATTCTGAAGATCCGGCGATGACTCAAGGGCCGTGAAAGGGTTCCCCGGCTGGGCAGACTTCAATGTAATATCCATGGAGGGGGGGTTCTCGAGCGTGACAGGCGAATGCTCCGGCGAATGTCCACTGACATTAGCATCCGGCCAATAGGCTGCTTGCATGTTCGCATGGACAAGCCTGTGCTCCTTGTAGCATTCGATCGAGCAACTGGTATGGTCAGTTTTACCTAGTACTGAAGTAATGGGAAAACTCACTATTGGACATTGCATGACGGACATTTGTATTTCGCGGTAACCATGGCACAGACTTCACAACTCACCGCCATGAGTGCATCGGGGATGACCTCAGGGGCCGTGAATTTGGTACTTCACATAGTCAGATGGGTCACACTGCAAATCTCCGGCCCGTGTTGGATGTTGAATTTACGTTCAATAGGATTTTAGGTTGTCTAAGCGAGAATGACTAATATGACGTAGTGTGATATGGCCCAGGGCTTGTTAGGGATACATCTTTACTTTTTTCTTTGAGATTACACCCCTCACTCAGCCTGTTTAAACTGTTGTTCAACGCATGCCCTCTAACGCAGTCTTTAGAATGAGCTCTAGACTAACCACAAGGCCGATTTTTCACCGAAGTCTGGCCACAAATCCAAGATGCGTTTTATCCTACAGGAGAGCTTTACATCAGACCGCACGAACACCCGCTTTACCTTCCTGGAGCTTTCGTTGGCGGCCAGTCATACCTCTTGCTCATCCGAGACATGCTCAATTATCTCCAGTTGTTGCATCTGGGATCAGGACCATCTTCATCCAGACAGAGAACACTCCTAATGCCGATGTAAGTGTCGCCACAAAGTCAGTGCATCTGAATACTAATCTCCAAGGCCTTGAAATTCCTGCCGAACCATCCAATATTACCTGAAAACCTTTCATCACCGTTCCTAGAATATTTATCTCCACGATCAACCCTGGCCCCCCCGCACCCATCACCGCTTGCTGCACGACTTCTGAACATTGACGGAATTACGTCGGTCTTCTACGGCCCAGATTTTATCACCGTTACAAAGGCCGCTGACGCCAACTGGGCGCATGTCAAGCCGGAAGTGTTCAGCCTTATCACCGAGGCTGTGACTTCTGGGGAGCAAATAGTGAACACAATAGACAACAAATCTGCTGAAGCAGGTCAGGAGGGAGGTCAAGAGGATACACTGGGATTTGACGAGAACGACAGCGAAGCGATTGGCATGATCAAGGAGCTCTTGGAGACGAGGATCCGGCCAGCGATCCAAGAGGACGGCGGAGACATAGAATTCCGGGGTTTCGAGGATGGGAATGTCCTACTGAAGTTACGCGGGGCTTGTCGGACTTGCGACTCGAGCACCGTGACCCTCAAAAACGGCATAGAGAGCATGTTGATGCACTATGTAAGCCTGAACCAGGGATGTGGGAGAAGAAGTGCAACTCTGCTAACGCCGAATCTTAGATTGAAGAAGTCAAGGGCGTAACGCAGGTGCTTGATCAAGAAGAGGAGGTCGCTATGCGGGAGTTTGCCAAGTTTGAGGAAAAGTTAAGGGAGCAGAAAGGACCTGATGCTACCGCTTCGACGATTGGCAAGGGGGGTCTGGATACTGTCGAGGCATGATCGCATGAATATGGTGGGGGATTTTCCGAGGCTTTGTGCATTATTGATACCCGGTTGGCTAACTACACTCGACGCATACCTTAGTGTTGCCGTGGCCCGTTTGTTCTCAAGGTGCAGACTCGCGCTTTGGTTGAGTCAGCGGATGAAAGATCGACGAGATCTGATATTAGTATGTCTGCGGGGAACTAGCTGTACGTTGTCCATCCACGGGGCGCTGGCGTGGAGAAGCTAGGTATCTTACTGCTTCGTGCTGAGTAACGCATGACGATGACGATGACGATGCATCCCATCATTCCAAGTAGCTCGAACCTTCTGTTATAATGCTTTAGAGTTTCGCGTTATTGAGATAGATAGCAGAGGGGAGGTAGAACAGATGATGGTGCCACTCCACGATATTCAATTACGAATGGCAGCTGTTGACTGTTGACTGAGAAACACGGGGATCGGCGATTCGCCAATTGATTCCGACCAGTAGTTGGCGGGTTCCCCTCGGCCCTCCCTTTTTCTGAAGCCATGGCGGGGTCATTCATTCGTTTTGGAGGACTCTAGTGGCAGTACGGAGTAGTATGGTCGTTGACTTGCATATTCGCACTTCTCCGCATTTTCCCCCAACGCCTCTCGCTCGCTTACCTGTCTGGATCGAGGCCCCCGAGGCGTTAAACCAAAGAGTCTAAACCGCTTTAGACCTTAGGCTGCCAATACCGCAATTCTGGGGTCCAACACTACCTACCTTACCTTTTACTCTTCTTCTAACTCCCCCCCCCCCTCTCTCTCTCTCTCTCACTCTGAGAAGTAACCAAACAAATACTGTCCCAGCAACTTGCGCCTCTCTGGGACTTCCAACGTCTAACAATCCCCATTGAACTCCGGTTGGGCCTTCGATCGAGTGGCTCCGCACAAGAAGACCCCTCCCTGCCGCCTTCTTTTGTGTCTACTTGACGGGAGCCGTCTTGCAGCTCCGACTGTGGCATATACAGATTGTATGGTGCAGCGAATGGGCCTCTTCCCACCACGAGCCGCTCTACATCCGCTGCCGCAACTACTCAACGTGGGTGGGAGCTGGACTGGCTAAGCCAAAATCCTTTTGGCTTTCTCCATGTTCTCGTCGAAGGTGATACAACACACCTGAACAGTGAAATCCTCTTGGCGGACACCAGCAGACTTTGATCTCTGATACTCTTCTCCTAAATGTCTAAATAACGCCATATGTACTTTTAATCTTCATCTAGACTCGGTACGGCTTCTATACCGTTTGTCAGCCCTTCATGCTAACACCACGAAGATACCCATAAGCCTTGAAATTAGCCTGTTGCCTCTACCCAAGCGTTCACAAATTTTGCGTATAGTAGGAGAGACTTGATCTGGAGACATCCCCGTCCTTGATAGAGAAGCTAGGTAAGATCTTGGCCAACTTTTACCCCCCCCCCCACCCCAAAGAACGCTCCCTTTTCCCCCTGTGTTTGAACCTTCTTTGTACAGGTTATGTTACCCCTTCTGTAATGCGACGCGCGGATGCATGGTCATATGCCATGCTCTTGGAGACATTTCGGCACAAGTGATCTCCCGTTCTACACGTCTATCAAGTCGCCGTTCATGCGGGCGAGATCTCTAGGAACAAGACATGCTAATGTGATTATAGAGTGCGTGAAGAATTCACGTGGACGGATATTCACCGAATATTCTACTAGATTCCAGTTTTTGCTGTAGGCTTTCCTTTTCGCTTGACCCCTGAAATTCAACAAGACGTCAATTGGGGAAGTTCCAGAGAAAGATAGGAAAGGGCGCAGTTGCGTATGCGCCCATGCTAATTGGGACTTTGATGAAGACCTTTACACGCGAAAGGTCAACATTCTCAACCGCCGAGGTATGCGGCCAAAAGGTCATCATAGTCATGTTACTCACTGATAACTTAATAGAGTAACTAACAAATATCACGGCCGATCAATTATCGTGGATCTCATCCTTGTTTTCGTAAACCTCAGCTACAATCAGAGGCCTTCACGTCCAGGATCTGTAAGTTCTCAGAAAGCCAGTTCCATTCACTGGCTTTCATCGTTACATTGATAATCACTAAGCATTTACCAAATTCAGACCTTCAACCTCACTACCAGCCTAATCTCTTAAATTATATCGGTTTATCTTAAAGTCTGGTGTTTGGTTGGAAGGTACTCACATTCTCTCTACCTGACATTAACGTCTCTTTCTGCTCAGTAGAAGCCTTCCTTTCATCTATAGACGTTTGGTAAGATACTAAACAGACGACTCCATATCTACAGACATCGAATCGATTTTAGATTTGGTCTGTTATCAAAGCCGTTTCACCTTCTATATCACCAAACGTCCATAACTAAAAGACTCTTGCGATCCAATTATCGGGTTAGTCTTCTTTTATCAATCCTTTGCGTAAGATACGCTTGATCAATACGAAAACCATTCCGAAGAATTATCGCGTCGATTGGCCCGCTCGATTCAAATATTCTAATACACAGGATATAGGCCTACATATGAGCACACAGTAGCCCCGTGGACGCTCTACATACGCTCTGTTTCCACAGTATGGCATCCCACGGAAACAATTCAACCTATTCTGGTCAAGGAAAGCGGACTTCTTTCGGCGCCTTCTCTGGAGCTAATGCCTCTATGTTCCTCGAAAAGGCAAAGCCTGGAATTCGCGGTTCCACGCCGGATTCGGAAGCCCTCGCTTCTTCTGATGATGAGCAAGATCAACACCATCGTTTACACACAGTCACAAGTAGTTCTTTTGCGCCAAAACCAGCACGCCGCGGCTCCTGGCTGACCGAAGTGCAACAACCACCACAACGTAAGAGCTCCTTGAATGGATGTGGCCCATTTTCTCCCTCGAGTCCACATCCTGCTTCGACTTCTGGCGACCAAACATCATGGAGTGCCAACCAACCCAGTGGTGGCCGTGGGCATTCCAGCAGTACCTCGTTTCCTTGGGGAAGCGCAATTTGGAACAACGACTCTCAAAAGGGGCCGCCTTTGCGCTTGACCGAGGTTTTGCCGTCACCTACTAGCACTATTCCTCCAAATGGACTCTATTCTGAAGATCCACTGCTAAGTCCTCCAATTGGGCGAGAGAATGCTACAGAATCCTCCATCCCGTTTGCAATTCCGCTGCACCCGACTTTGAAGACGTACCGCTCCCAGTCATACTCTGTCGGTCAATTGGATCCTGAGATGACCAACGGTCTCCCGACGAACTATGGAGGACCTTCATTCAACGGGCGTCCCCGAACTGGGTCTTCATATGCTGGTCTTCAGCACAGGCCTTCCCGTCCGAGTATGTTGGGCGAGTTATCCCGTGATGCTCTGGGACAGCTCCGAGAAGTTGAAGACGATGAGAGTTCGAACGGATCGGAGTCTGGCGGTCACTTATCAACAGCTCAAGCTCGCACCATTGAACAGCTTGCAATGGAAAATGCTATCCTTCGGCAGGCGGCTGCTGATCAAATTGAAGGTAACAATATCCGGAATCGAACACTAACGGCAACGTCGAACACGAGCGGCCGGAATACCTTTCATGGAAATCAACGAATACGTGGCAGTGTACCGGAAGAGGCAGACTACGCCTTGTACGATCCAGAGGATACTAACACGAGTCAGCTATACGACCATGAAGGCGTAAGTTGGAGCGTACCCATGGAATACGGCGCTAAACTAGCATTACAGTACTCTGCTGCAGGCATTCCCGAGAACCGAACATTGGAAAGCGTGAAGAAGGGGCACTGGCAAAGCTCATTGGGCTTTGGTGGGGTCGGGGAGCCTCCGCAAAGCCGCCGCCATTCATTCGCGGACGTTCCGACACGCCAAACCTCGATCAGCTCAACTGGAGAAACCCAGAATGGCTTCGTTGCGACGGAAAATGGTGTAAGAGCTGGCGGAAGACTAGGTAGCCCCGCAGGATATGGTGATGGTTTAGTTCGCCCGTCCCAAGGCGAAGGTAGTGAGTATACCCAGTTTCGTTTACGTCAGGTGCAAGAAAAAATTCTAGAACTCGAACATTTACGCGACCGTAATTTTGCAGCTTCCTATTTCGCTGGGGTGGACGCTTCCCTACGTAACGCAGATGTCCATCGCCCGTCCATGTCCCCAACAACGCTACACCAAGCATACACCATGCACGTCCCGTACGGTCGGTCGCAACACAACGGGCATTCCCAACCACGCCCTAATCAGCTACTTTATGTTGTCACCTTCAAGGCTTATCGAGCCGAGGTTTTCTATGTTCAAGAAGGCACTGGCCTCCAGGTCAAGCCAGGAGACTTGGTCATTGTCGAAGCAGACAGAGGCACAGACCTTGGAACTGTCGCCCAAGAAAATGTTCCATGGAACAGGGCGAAGGAGATGAAAGAGCATTATATTGAAGAACATTACCGATGGCTTATGATGTTCTCTCGCCATGGCCAAAATGGAACCACTTCGGCACTGAATCCGAATGGCCAAGGGCTCCCTTCAAATGGGGCACAGACAAGTGCTGTTGGGGGTATGGGCGGTCCAAATGCGCAGGCTGGCGTGCAAGACATCCCAAATCAGGAACTGAAGCCAAAAATGATCAAGCGTCTTGCACAGGCTCACGAAATTCAAACCTTGAAGGACAAAGAAGGCAATGAAGCTAAGGCAAAGCGTGTATGCCAACAAAAGGTGGTTGAGCACCGGTTGAACATGGAGATTCTTGACGCTGAGTTCCAGATGTAAGCAATGACAGCACATCACCTCAGCTCCGTTTGCTCACACCATTTAGGGACTGGAAGAAGCTCACATTCTACTATTTTGCTGACGCATACATCAATTTCAACCCTTTGGTCACTGATTTGTTCAAAATCTACAAGACGCGAATTTGGATGTCTGCTATCAATCCTGCATCGTTCATGACCCCGTCTACAGGGTCACAACTACCCTCGACCTTAGGTCCAGGCCATTTTAGTCAGGATTCCGAGACTTACTCTGATCGTCGCGCGCAGAAACACAACCCAGGCTTCTCAGTCGCAGGTTCGTCCCAAGTGGCTCCGGGAGTATTCGATCGTATCTGGGATCCCAACCGAGACCCTAACACCGCTCTAAGCATTCATTTTCCACATATTTACGCTCCCCCACTTCATTCACAGGACCTTGATAACCGTCAGCATGATCCGTTCTCGATTGACTACCATCAGGGCGGACAGCAAGCGATTCCCCTACAACCGCGCTACAGTCCTAGCGGCTACAACGTTCCGGAGCTCGATCACTCCGCATATACTGTCCCCTCTGACAACAGTAGTGTGGGTAGTCGAAAGCCGTTTGCGCTTGGCAACGAATGGAGCCACGCATTTCAAGGCTTGTCACTTGGATCTTGAGATGGGTCTTTCGACATCGATCTCGAGGATAGACATGGTTTACAGTAAGCCCTGGAATTTTTCGCTAGTAGCGGGTGACAATCAACATGTCAATGTCACGTCTGCAGTCTTTTTTACGACCTAAAGCGTTACTCGTGCGTCTTGCGTATCGTTGACTCGGGTTTTCTTGCAAATAGTGCTCTACTACCTCTTTAAATTTTGAGGAACAGTCTCCATGAACAAAAGGAAAATGGGCGACGTCTGTGAGGTCAAGAAATTTTGGCGTTCACCCATGGTTAACGTAAGGCGCATGCGCTGCAAGGAAGGTAGTCTGTGATGTACCTTAGTCCACTCAGTTGACGATGTCACGATTACATGAGTTCATGGAGCTATACCTTTCTGTAATCTACCTTATCTGCTTTACTACTAGATGGCTGTCATGCTTGTACACAGAGCTAAGCCTGATATATGGTACAGTATTTGGATATCAATCCAAGTGTACCATGAACCTTGATACATACCTACCAGATCCCACTCGTTCATACGTAGCGTACCATTCAGCTATTGTGGTAGCTATCATTCGGCTTGCACAGAGACCGATTCAGCACAATTCTTCATCATATCTAAACCAAGGCTCACCAGTACACATCGTGGTTTGTTTTAACGAAAAGATTCCACTGCATAGAAATGTAGTGATTGATTATTCAAATAGTTCTCTGCTGGGTATTGCTACCAGAAACCCTGGGGTATCTCATCAAGCCAGAACTCCAAGAACCCTCGAACCATAGCTAGATTCTCCACCACTTATACTGTTAGCCAGGCATAATGGGAAAAGCTGGCAAGCGACAAATTAGTGAGAGCCGTATTTCATTGTCCTCGCCCTCAAAACAAATCTCTAAACTTACGCTGGAGCAGTTGAAGACCACGCTGAACCAACCAACACCAAAAAGCCCAAGAATACCAAATCTCGCAATGACGATCTGGCCAAAGATATCCATGACTCTGATGAAGATCCTGGTGACCTGGAGAGCCAGTTTGTCTCAATCTGAGTATTCTACTTGTCTACACACTCATCGTACACTTTAATTTAGACAGTTCTTGGCTATGACGAAGGCTACGCAGCAACAGACTGAAAGGCAGAATTCAAGATATGTGGATAAGTTTGAAGCTGCTGTAGTAGAGCGTAAGGGCGAACTTTATCGATTGATTCACGAGAAAGCTCAAGACCTGTGAGCCCACAAAGCGAAAGTGATGACATTAAAAATACCTCGACCATGCTGACAGCATTCCTAGACTCGAACAAGATTGTCTACTTCAGTCTACGCTCCTGTCCGAAATCCACGCTACCTTTGTCTATGAATTCGAAGGAGATACGAAATTGCCAGACCAGTCCTCGGATGCAAAGCAAATGTTACCTCCAGGATACCTACTGACCCAGACGCTCATAGGATCAGCTAAGAAAATTATTAAGAGCTACGATTATGCTTGTCGAGCCGCCTTGTCTTGTGGAAAACTCTCGGGTACGGAAGCAGCGAAGGATAGCGACTGTTGGAAATTGACGAATCTCCTGGAGACGCGGAGGAAGGATGTGAAGTACCAGATCAATAGTTCATTATATGGGACAGCGGGCTTTAGCAAGGAGGTATCTGCAGCAAACATGTCCCGAGCAGAGGAGAATGACGTTTGGACGAGCTTTGCTAAGGATGATGAAGACGGGAAAGATCAGAGCACAGATGAATCGAAGGCTGGATATTGGGCCAGAGCTGCAAAGCAAGCGGAACTTGGTATACGACGTATCGTGAAGCACCTTCCAGAAGACATATGAGAAGTATGCTTTTGGACAAGAGACGGTTTATGCTTTCACGAAGGGTTAGCATGTGGGTTAGGATGGCGTCATACTTTCTCGTTACAGCTTGAGAATCGGTGGCCAAGCTCTAATAATACTCTTTGAGAGAACACAATGCTACACCCAGAGACTTGTAATTTTTAGAGATACGAAGTAAGAGGCCCGCAGGGGGACAGTTAAACCTTGCAGGGCTGACACTTGACGCTAAATCTCGCTTATGCCCGGCCGGCACTACACCAAAACATCTGCAACATTTACTATTTCGTGCTGCAAAGCCATCAAGCTGGTACTGACGTTCAAATAAACAAGGTTAGTATTTGGTGCAAACACTTTCAAATACGCATGCGAACATGAACATCATATTGCTAGACTGGAAAAGCCGCTGATTATTGGTCTGCTCTGAACAGATGGGCGCTCTTAAATACGTCGAAGAGCTTCAGAAGAAGAAGCAATCTGATGTTCTGCGCTTCCTCTTACGCGTAAGATGCTGGGAGGTAGGAAAACCCTTCTTACCCGCCATTGCTCGTTCCTTGAGTTTGGCTTGGATTGCCGAGCCCTAAGTCGGGGAACAAATTTCGTGGCACAACTGTGTCTTGCTATACACTCGTTGAACCTCGCTGAGAGTGCATCAATATAGCTCCGTCAATTGAACGTCATTCATCGAGCGCCCCGCCCATCCCGCCCAGATAAAGCTCGTCGCCTCGGCTACAAGGCCAAACAAGGCTATGTCATCTACCGTGTGCGTGTCCGTAGAGGGGGCAGGAAGCGACCTGTGCCAAAGGGTGCTACGTACGGTCAGTTGTACCATACCGTATTCCAGATTTTGTGGCTCATGAGTACTCTTGGAAGGCAAACCAACCAATCAGGGTGTAAACCAGTTGAAGTACCAGCGCTCGCTCAAGTCTACAGCCGAGGAACGTGTTGGACGTCGTTGCGCCAACCTGAGAGTACTGAACTCATATTGGATCAACCAAGACTCCACCTACAAGTACTTCGAAGTTATCTTAGTCGACCCTCAACACAAAGCCATCCGTCGAGACCCTCGTATTAACTGGATTGTGAAGCCGGTACACAAGGTACGCCGGGATATCTTACGCTGAGCACTGGCGCTATGAGCTAACACGTCTACAGCACCGTGAGTCTCGAGGCCTTACTGCTACTGGCAAGAAATCTCGCGGTCTTGGTAAGGGCCATAAATTTAACAAGACTACTGCTGGCAGGAGGAAGACATGGAAGCGTCATAATGTATGCTCACTCCATCTCCAAAAATACAAAGACGATATTTTAACCATGTCTACACAGACTGAGAGCTACTGGCGTTATCGCTGATCGTGTTGAGGACTCGTGCTTGTCTGCTCGAGTGTGGTGGTCTAGCAGGAAGCAAGAGCAGCGAAGAAGCGATCATTACGATTCTGGATGGCTGTTTGCCAGAACACCTAAGAGCTTTCCGTAATCGTTCATAGAGAACCTACAAAGGATTGATATCTGCTGCGATTGTGAAATGATGCCCACAGGCTTCCTTGTACCGCATAAGTGATGTACCAAAATGCTAATTCTCAGGTAATAATAGCGTAGAGTATTCTCCAAAATTGTAAGTCTACCAAATACAACGTGACTTCCATCACGGAAATGAGGTGACAACATTTGGTACGAACCTTCCCAAAGTTGACATAACTCCTTTCACCAACGATTATGTGGACGACCACTCTATTGGCAATGTGTAGAGCCAGGGCCCTAGAGCTTACACAGGGCGTTTCATCAACCACTATATGCCGCAATGGGCTTTTATGCGATACAGGCCAATCTGTAAAACTTCTCGCCTTGAACATTAGCCCCTCAGGGGGCCAGTACGTCTGCCACCAAACTCGTACTCAGCTACATTGGGTTGCATGTGAACCAATTCAGCTTGTACATCGATGCCTTCTTGGCCGTCTCGTCTGCTACTTGGGACTTCGGCACCAAGCAATACACCCCCAACTCCACACTCTCCGGGCCATGAGAGTCCTCCTGGCAGGCATGGTCAGCACAAGACGACATCGCGCCGTGAGGCTCCGATATCAGCTCCAACGAATGCTTCGTCCAGCTCAAGTCCTAACCGGCCCGTCGTCCATAGTCGATCTCTGAGCCACCCATTCACCACGCCCATCAACGAAGATAGAAGAACAAATAACAAAGTCAAAGGGCGAGATGAATTTGATGGCCTTGAGAACATCGGTGACAACACCTCCGATATCTCATCGGGATTTTCCAGAGACCATATGTTTGCTGGTCATAGTGGATCGCTACAACACGATGAGTTAGAGCTGGTCACTGGGAAATGCGCCACTTGCGGATCACTCGTGCGGTGGCCAAAGAGTGTAGACGTTTTCCGTTGCTCAGCCTGTCTTATGGTCAACGATCTAAGCCCAGCATCGAAAGTAAAATTAGCTGCGAACGCTTCCCACCGAGAGAAGACTATTGGAGCAGGATCGACACGTAAAGGTGGGCTTTACCACCACTCTTCTAGGTTCTGAGTCTAACGTCCAAATCTTAGTCACATACTTGTCTATAGAAAGAAGCAAGGCTCTTGTTGAACAGTGCTTATCTCAATACCTGCAGTCTCGTCTTGACATTTGTAGCAGACCTAGGAAATATGGTGGTCTTGTAACTTCTCAGGGAATCCCACTTGCTACCACAAAGGAGCGAATAGTTCATAATAACAGGGATGTTAGGTCTACAGAAGCCCGAATACCAACAATTTCAACCGCGGTTGGCCAGCCAGGATGCGACGAATTGCTGGATACATTCCGCGAGTGTCAGCTTACTTCTGGACCAACGCCAATACATCCGCTCTCGTCTGCTAACCCAGTCGGACATAATTCTCACAATGCCAACGCTAGATTCGCAACTGATGTGATGCCATCTCCGACAAGGAAATCTCCGCTACTGCCGATAAAGCGTTCCGACAATGTGCCCAACGATATCTCCCTAACCGACCGGCTGCCTGATTGTGGGTCTCCAACGGCTATGTTTCGACCGCTGGAGAACTACATACTTGCATGTTTTAATACCTGCGACTGTCTCAACGCTTCGTTCCTTACCCCCAGGCCTTCACAGCCAGCGCGAGCGGTCAGCGAAGGCGCCAACGTCACGGCCTCGCCCACGAAGTCAGACTGCTGGCGTGGCCCTAAAGAATCGTTACCTGGACTAGATGCAAAGACACTTTTGGTAGGCGATTTTGCCGAGAACGGCATGTGGTGGACTGGGGGAAGCCCTGTCGAACGCCATCAATCACACAAGTACGAAAAAACCTTTCCTGAAGAACCTCCAGGGGACCGAGTCAACTTGAAAACAGCACGAATAAATTGGATCGAGCTCAGCGAGTGGTATCATGTAATCCTATCGGCCGGCCAGTCTTGGCAGCGCACACAGCAAGAATTGGAAGCAAGCAGCGGTGCGTCTCAAAACGTGGACCAGAATATCGAGACGAATGATCTGCGGAAGATTAAGGAGGAAATAACTGACGCATCGCTGCACCTCCAGAAGACTCTACTGAAAGCAACGGAGAGCCTCCTCCGGCGCCCTGGACGTCCTCTGAAAAAACCAGAAGACTGCCGTTTCTTGCTCATACTACTTGCAAATCCCATTCTCTACCCTCCAGAGTCCTTTCATTCCGTGTCCACATTATCAGTCAAAATGCAAAGGTCTGTAGGTCATTGTCAGACCACTGCCTTGCATGTGCCATGTTCAGCTCCTCGACCAAAGACTTCTTTATCACGGAGACCGCCTGAAACTAGTGCTGGTAGCGTGGGTAAACATTCGGGTATCATTAAACGTATACTAGGTTTGCTATCGAATACAACACTTGACTGCAATCACCATTTGATTGTCTGGTTCTCTCGGCTTTCGGAGGCTCACTTCAGAAAGCTTGTTGATTTGGTTGGGAGTTTTGTTACATATAGACTCGGTCGTCAGCACGGAATGACACGTAGCAATAGTTATAACCCTGATCACCGTGGTTTAATACCGAGTATTGCTGGACCAGGAGCAGGAAGTTCGGCTCAATTGCATGCAGCCCTTGGTGTGACCGGACCGCCAAAACTGTCAGAGAAGAGCAATGAAACAATTGTATATGGTGAAGATTGGCAGATTAAGGCCGCAGCGAGGGTGATGTCTCTCCTCTTTTCCGCGAACAACCGCACTGTAAAGGTTGGACATGAGGCTACAAGGGCTTCTCTATTTGAAACTGCGATACCAGCTTCGGTCGCTCAACAGCGCGCTCGTAGCCATAGTCAACTTCTTCCAACGAACAGCTTCTACAACACGCTTTTGGATTACTCGGATCTCATAGCTGATTTTGAGACTTGGGAGTCTCGAAGAGGCAAGTTTTCATTCTGCCAGTATCCTATGTTCTTATCAATCTGGGCCAAGATACATATCATGGAATATGATGCTCGACGCCAGATGGAGATTAAGGCTCGGGAAGCCTTTTTCACAAGTATAATGAACCGCAAAGCGGTCAATCAACAACTGGTACTCAGGGTGCGTCGTGACTGTTTGGTAGAGGACAGTCTTCGTGGTGTCAGTGAGGCTGTGGGTATCGGCCAAGAAGAGATTAAGAAGGGGCTACGGATAGAATTCTTGGGGGAGGAAGGAATCGACGCAGGAGGGTAGGGCAAATATTAATGTGGGTGGAAAACATGTACAGTCTGGACTGACATTCTCTCAGGCTTCGAAAAGAATGGTTTCTTCTATTGGTTCGAGAAGTCTTTGATATAGAGCATGGTTAGTAACCATTAGCCTCGTAGCAGCTTTATATACTGATAGGTATGAACAGGGCTTTTCACCTACGACGAAGAATCCCATTATTGCTACTTTAATCCAAATAGCTTTGAGACATCTGATCAATTCTTCTTGGTCGGCGCCGTGCTTGGTCTCGCCATATACAATTCGACCATCCTCGACGTTGCATTTCCTCCTTTCGCTTTTCGAAAGCTACTAGCATCTGCGCCAAATTACAGTGGACCTGCAACATCATCTTCACGACCGGCAGCAGGCAGCACGCTTGAAGATCTTGCTGAGTTTCGACCATCACTTGCCAAAGGCCTGGCACAGCTGCTGGACTATGACGGTGACGTGGAAGAGACCTATTGCTGGGATTTTGTTACTCAGGTCGATAGGTATGGTCAGCCAGCTTTTATACCACTTTGTCCCAATGGTGGCGATCGACCGGTGACGAACACTAATCGACGTGAATTCGTCGACCTATACGTAAAGTATCTCTTAGACACGGCGGTCGCTCGACAATTCGAACCGTTCAAGCGTGGCTTCTTCACCGTGTGCGCAGGCAACGCGCTTTCCCTTTTTCGTCCTGAGGAGATTGAGCTGCTTGTACGAGGCTCCGACGAACCCTTGGACGTAGCCACACTTCGGACGGTGGCCGTCTACGATGGCTGGGGCAATGGCACACAAGCCAAGGACGAGCCTGTCGTCACCTGGTTTTGGGATACGTTTGCGAACGCCGACTTCAAAGGTCAGCGGAAGCTTCTAAGCTTCATTACGTCTAGCGATCGGATTCCGGCCATGGGCGCAGCTAACTTGGTTCTCAAGATCACATGCCTTGGCGGCAATTGTGATAGGTTCCCAATTGCTCGAACCTGCTTTAATATGATAGGGATATACAGATACCAGAGCCGTCAGGTCTTTGAGACCAAGCTCTGGAGAGCGGTCATTGAGAGTGAAGGGTTCGGATTACGGTAACCTTCAATGTTGGATGACAGAGTCCGGGCGTTGTTTGGTATGACCGTGAGCCTTGCCGCATAGTTATCATCGCTGACAGGCGTTCTCTTTGAGATGTTGATGACCGAATGGCTGATCGGACTATGCATGGAGTATGCGGCGTTCTCATCAGCAGGTCCTCCATTGCCTGTGTGAGGATTACCGTTTCATGTGCTTAAATTGATCTGATGCGCATATATCGGTTTGAATGGGACCTGCTTCCTTGTAGAAGAGGCGCTGAATGGTAATAGCATGAGCATGGTACGAAAGCTGTAAAGGGGTTGCATGAGCGCCGAAACCATGGGCGGTCGAGCAAAACTTGTTTCTGTATGGCCGTAATAATCAATTTGATTGTATTACCCCTTCAGAGGCAGGCCCAAGTCTTGAAGTCTCCAGGTCGCTCATGCTCTACGACTGACTCCATTGTGATGGGTGTACTCACCTCTAGGAATGGACCAGTTGTGACAGTAGCATTTTAACGCTCTAAGTGAAACATGTGAACAAGACTACCACTTTCTTTGCCAGGTTGCTTGTAGCCACCAGCGCCACGCTCCCTACCGAGGGCCGGTGGTTGTTTGTTTATGATTTATGATACTAACCATCGCCGCCCAGAGCGCGTCCTGGTAGACATCCAAGGTCAACTCTAGCGCTATAATCTAATCTGCGGTTCATTGACGACGATAGAAATTCACTTTCTCACGATTACATGAACAATCCAAATCTTGAACATGATAGCGCAGAGACTGGGCGCTTCAATGGCTGTGGCCAAGGCAAGGGCAGCATCGGACGCTGCGCCAGCGTGGTTGTTCAGAAGATTCAAAATGTCTTTCCCATGTAGTCAAATGCATTTCTCGTATCCACCGGCGAAGTGGTGTGCAAGCGACTCAGAGTCAGATGGGTTCTTCTCGAAGTTCAAGGTCAATCGAGACAGGCTCATGGCGGACATCCACCACACCTGCCAATGGGGTAAGGGTGAACGATGGGGAGAGTAGGTGGCGATTTCTCCTCCGCTCAAATTTGAATACCTGTGATTGAAAGCATTGATTCCGTTCATGGCATTGAAAATCTTTAGGTGCTATCGCAGCAACTCCACTGTTCCATTTGGGATTTTCGTCTGATGCAAAGTAGAGGCGAGACCGAAACAGGCATGTCAAGGCTCTCACTCTCTGATGCCGACAAGCAGGCTCGAGACTGGTTCGTGGATACTACCAAGTCACTGGGCTGCACGGTCAAAGTCGATGCCATGGGAAATATATTTGCCGTGAGGCCAGGGAAGCGAATAGGACCGCCTACATGTGCCGGCAGTCATCTGGATACACAACCCTCTGGAGGACGCTACGTATGTAAATGCAAAGCTCGAGCGCCAGGTGGAACTGAACTAACCGGGCTTAGGATGGAATTCTCGGGGTATGTGCTGGAGTAGAGATGTTAAGGGTATTACAGGAGGAGAAAGTGGAGACGGAATATCCTACGGGTGTGATCAATTGGACAAAGTATGAAGCTTTCTGTAGACCCGCGAATCTCTTACTTACTAAGACCATGCTCCAGTGAGGAAGGCGCAAGATTTCCAATTAGTATGGTATATAACACTGTCGGATCCAAGCTGCAATATTGAGACGCCTAATGTGGACCACTCAAGATGTCCTCGGGGGTCTGGACGGGCGAAATTCCGTTAAAGAAGGCCCACGATCTGCCAGAGGTCGGTGGTGGCAAGCGAACGGTGAAGCAAGAACTAAAGAGGATTGGATATTTGGGCGAAATGGAGGCAAGTTATAAGGCACTGCCCATAGGAGTGAGTGTCCCCATATGCCAAGACGATACCGTTCCTGATAGCTTTAGGCTCATTTTGAACTGCACATTGGTACGTGAGAACATCCTAACCCCTCCTCACGAATGTTTTGTTGTGGCTTTCTCATTCCAAAATACGTCTACATGTCGAGTAATTTCTTGGGCATGGATGAAGGCCATCTGCCGTCCGCTGTGGAATACCACTTTCTTCAGTCGATGAGATTCTGGTACGATTTGGTAGCTACAAAATATAGAGAGCTTGACAGGAACGAGGGCTCGTCTGTCATGCAGCCAGACAGCCAGACATGTAAGATACGAAAAGAAATGCTAAAAGATTTTCGCAATGGTAATAGAACAAGGACCCCGTCTTGAATCTCAAAGCCAGAAAATAGGCGTCGTCTATGGAGTAAGTCACCAAAACCCGATAGTTGGCCTACTCTTTTTGATGGCATAGGTCCAATCCTACCGTTGGCACACCATCACCGTTAAAGGCCATGACTGCCACGCCGGCACTACGGACTTCGCCAACCGTTCCGACGCCATGCTCGCAGCCGCCAAACTGATCCTCCATTCCCACAGACTAGCAACCAAACATTCTTGCTTGGCAAGCACAGGAATACTCACCTTGAGCCCTGGAAGCACAAATACGGTCCCAGGTACAGTACGATTCAGTCTCGATATTCGAGCTGGCGAGGATGATCGCCTGATGAGAATGGAGGAGAATCTCAAAGCCGACTTTGAGAAGATTGCGAGGGGCGAGGATGTGGGTGGTCTGAACGAGGGGGGAACTCCAGGACGAGGATGTACTGTTCAGTGGATGTTGGACGCGCCGAGTACGGCCATTAAATTTGATGAAAGTTGTATTCGGTCTGTGGAGCAGAGCACCAAGGGGCTTTTTGGGGCAAAGGCGGCTTCTTTGATGCAAGCTATGATATCTGGTGCAGGTGAGACATTCCGTGGCCAAGTGAAATTGGGATGGGGAACTGACACGCTGGGCTGGAAGGACACGATAGCGTCTTTACGAGCAAGAGGGTTCCGACTTCGATGATTTTCGTACCTTGTAAAGATGGGGTGTCGCACAATCCGGCCGAGTATTGTGCGCCAAAGGATTGTGCCAATGGGGCTCAAGTTCTGATGGGTGCTGTGTTGCGGTACGATAGGTTGAGAGCACAGAGGGATAATTTGTAACGGAACCAGCCCAGCACAAGTGTGCATGTGTAGTCGAGTAGGCCCCAGCCGCGTCTGTGATTCCAGATTTTTCACACGATCTTTTTCGATTCCCATAGTTTGGACAGTTGGTGCATACCACGTTTTAGAACAATGATATGAGCCAAGAGGTTGCAATTGATTGGTGTCTTTTTTTGTTCAATTTATCTGCAGTGTCATCTGCCACCCTCGTCCAACGGCAATTTCTCTCACTTGACCAGATATGCTACCCGTCCAGCCAATCTCACAACAGATATTCATTCACAGCTCTGATTTTCGATTCCTAAGAAGCGGGAGGAGCACCGCGTCCCCTACCAAACCCACCTCGAAATGTGGGAGCGAATTCTCCTGGCGCACCTACCTCCTTCCCATCACCCGCGTCACGTCTCCTGTATCCACCGTCTCTATCCCCACGATCCCCGCGAGGAGCTCCCCGTCCACCAGGACGACGCTCACGGTCATCACCACCCATCATACCCTTGGGAGGAGCGTGTGAGCGCTGCTGCTTAATGTGGGTTGCCGGCACGATTTCGGCAGGGAGGTGGAGCCATTCACGAAGGTAGTCGAGCCCTTCCGGCGTGAGGGTGTAGTAGTACCATTGCCAGGAGAATTGGGTCTTGAGATAGCCGCGTGAGGTGAGGGATTGGCAGGCTTTGACAACCTATTTGAGGGGGTTAGTGGGAAGGGATGTGGATTGTGGGGCCGAGGGGGGAATGTTGCATACGTAGAGGTTCTTGGTATCAATTTCGCCGTGCTTGGGGAGATTGAAGTCCTTCTTCGCCACGAGTACACCCTCTAAACTTTAGTTAGTCCGCTACCACCGTATATGTATCTAAAAAGCTTCTGAGCCCCAATCTGGACCCGAACATACCACGGAAGAGGTACTCGTGGATCTTCTTACGGTCGGCTTTGGGGATAAGCCTACGGAGAGAATATTAGCTGATGCACGGGTATTGTGTGAGTAAGCCACGTACATGATTGCGAGTTCCTTGCGCTATTCGGGGAATCGCTTTAATCAATGCGTGATGATCGTGGAAGAGGTTCGTGAAATCCACAATGTGTGGGAAAGTAAGCGAACCAAAGCTAGCTCTATTCGGCTAGACAGATTCACCAAGTCAGCCCTACAAGGAAACGTGCAACAACTTCCACCAAGCTTCACAATACCCCGTTACCTCCTCTCCGGCCCTCAATCACTCCGCAACCATGTCCAACCCAGAGACCCAACCTCCAAGTATGGACTCAGGAGAATCCTCAGTCCAGAAACAAGCCCGCCTCCGCCGCGAACGCCGCGCCGCCAAACTTAACGCAGGAGGCTCCGCTCGATTAGAAAAAATCACAAACCTCTCTGGCCGGCCCCCTCCAGAGCCGATAGCTTCTTCCCAACCACGTGACGCTGTTTGGAGCCCCTCTTCGACTAATAATGTGACTGATCCGGAAGAAATTGATATTTCATCCCACCCTTACACCCCTCGCTCAAACAACAATGGCCCAACAGAAGCCGACATCAGGCAATTACTCCGCAGCGCCCCTCCTGACGAGCAGCAACAGCAACAGAAACCTTTTGCGCCACCGCAAGAAGGACCAGGTGGGGAAGAAGATCCCATGATGCGCATGCTGCAGCAAATGCTCGGCGGTGCAGGGGGCGCTCCCGGTCAAGGACGTGGGGATGGAGGCTTGCCTCCTGTGTTAGCAGCTATGATGGGTGCTCAAGGTGCAGGGCCACAAGGGCAAGCGCAAGAAATGAGTGGGGAGGGAAAGAATCGAAGGGATATTTGGAAGATTATACATGCAGTGATGGCATCTGCGTTGGGGGTTTATATTGTTTGGACTACCCCTTTTAGTGGCTCGCAGATTGCGAGGGCAGGGGTTGCCAAAGGGGAGGAAGCGGTCAAAAACTTCTTCTGGTTGTTTGCGATGGCAGAGCTTTTGCTACAGAGCACCAGATGGTTTTTGGAAGGGGAAAAGACAGCCTCCGCAGGGGTGATGGGGATGGTATTAGGGATGTTGCCGGAGCCGTTCAGAACATATGCCTCGTTGGCTGTGCGGTATAGCGGGATATTCACACAACTAATCGGCGATGCTGTGACGGTGGTGTTTGTGCTGGGGGCTGTGGCCTGGTGGAGAGGGGAGGTAGAGTGATTGAGAAGTGGTGCTCAGGACATGGATAGATTCACGGTACTTGTCGATTTGATGATTCAGCAAACTTGCTGGACGGAACAATCAATGCTCGTGCTTTCCTTCGTTTTCTTATGACTATCAACACTTGAGATAATCCACTGACGAGGGAGGCAAACCCAAGACTCTTCCCTAGATCTGTGACACTCATCTTGAATACCAGCAGAGGGCAACCACAAACGTGTAATAGTCCACACTTCACCCGTAACATTAACTCTCATGATGACTGCTACGGACATTCACACGAGAGGAATGCCTACAGTATATCTTCGAACACTTCTTCCCTTCCGCTTGGTAAGAGCGTTATTACAAAACCAAATCACGGTGCGTGGTTCAAGATCCTCGTCCCCTTGGCGGCATCCAGGCTCCGAACCTACAACATGTGTATCAGACATAAGATACTTTACTCCTGCGGCTGCATCCGCGACGCCGGCAACACGAGCTGCGAAAGTCACAGAGCCAACGAGGCATGTGATGCGAAGACTAAGTTCCATCGTCTGCCTCATATGTGTCGTCGCTGTCGGGCTCAGGACGGTGCATTTGCAAGATCCGGGGATGGAGATCGGACACCTAGACCACGAGATTTTGATAGAGGGCCATTGTGGGGAGATAGTTGGTAAATGCAATATTCTGGGATGTAGGGGGCATTGATCGCTGAACAAGTTCGTATGAAACAAGGAATACGGGGTTTTCTTCGAGCATGCTAACAGGGGACCAAGCTAGTCGAGTTATTCAGAAGTTGCATTTGCCGAATATCGAGTTGTAGACTAGGTAGTCTTGAAACTTGAAATCTGTTTGCCTTTGTTCAAGGTTTTGTGATGTGAAGGGCGGAGTTAACGATTTGGAAACTTGGAAAGAGCCTGCTTCTGCGTAAACACTTCGGATAGCACATGACACCACTTGAAATCCCGAAGGATATGAATAAGAAACGAGCAATCAATAGTCTTCAGGCAGTTCTCAAGATTCCAAGGAGGCTAGTAGTCGGGCATAGCATGAAAACGCTCATGCGCGATGATGGCGAAGGGCGGCATCACTGCACCGCAGATTTTGCATGTGTCGCCGAGATCAAGGGTACAGTCTTCGCTATTCCAAGCATCATCGTGATAGCTCTCCTGTATTGAAAGTCGAGCGTCCTCGGACCCGTAATGGTGACTCTGAAGGCTAGTGGTGATGATATCATGCTCTCCTGAAGTGTGAGCAGAAAGTTCAATTTGCTGTGAGCGGGTATCGCCATCAGAAAGTGCAATGTCCACATCCTCAACCTTCCAATTTCTCAGTCTATCTTTTTGTTTTCGGAACATCTTCTCGATATCTCTTCCGACCCCGTCCTTGTGGTCAGCCGCAACAAGAGACATGTTGGCGGCGCACAGGTTTACTAGACTCAAGTTCCAACCGGACCGTTCGGGGTGAAGTTTGCGAAATAGAGGGATAAGCGTGTTATCTACTAGCTTTTCAGCTAAACTTTCAACGTTATTGGTGAGGTTAAAGATCATTGAGGGCATATTGCATGATCTAGAGATACGATTGGAAGTTCTTGAGCGGCTTCCATCTGGATTAAGTGGCGGGCGTGGGCGGGTCGTAAGCCGTAATGTTTGAGGATAGGCGATCCACCGTCTTGATATTTCAGGGTTATTTTCACTGGCTTGTTGTTCTTCCTCACCATTGAGCAATCTACCATCATCCTCTTCTACGCCAGATGTAAGGTCTAAGCGAATTCTCCTGATCAGACTTCCTGCGAGCATCGCTAGTTCTTTTCTGGCCTCATCCATCATGTCCAGTCTGAGATAGCTGTCTTCCTGATGATCTTATTAGAGGAAAAGCTCTCACCCATGTTCAAAGAATGACTTACGATGCTGATTTGCTGAGGCACGTTTCTTGCCTTGGCTACTTCCGAATTATCGGTGCCATTGAGCAAACCCCAGACGGTGGTACCAATGCCCTTAGGCGCCCCAGCACCGCTCAGAAGCTTTTCCAGGGATTGCGGACCGACGTTTGGATGTTGACGGACATTTCCGACGGTAATGTTCTCTCTTGTTGGCCCATAAATCAAGCCTGCATCAAATGCGGCTGGGCGCCCAAGTACATAGCCTCTGATCTTCTGAGCCATCTTGAAACCGATTCCAGGAATTTTTCCAACGTCATGGTTGTCAATGAACTCGGTGACATTACTGCCTGCCTCATCGGATGTAGCGGTATACGGTGGCAGCAGGGTTGTCTGACCTTTAGGCTTATGCAAATTACCCACCAATTTAGAGATCAGCTTGTTCGTACTAATACCAACTGTGCAAGTATACCCTTTCTGCTCTTCTAGCTGATGCCTTAGATACTGAGAGAGATGGGAGCCAAGTAAAAGTCGCATGTAGAGCTCATCGGAAACACTGACATATGACGACGCTGATGTGGAGGTTGGTGGAACTACTCTAAGATGTGAGAAAGTTTTCGGGTAGGTATAGCCATAAAATTCTGACGCATCAAATCCAAAGCCAACGATTGGATCGTTGCGGTCCAGGTGGAAGAAGGATCCTGTCAAAGCATTGTGATTCAGAAGATTAACGTTATAGTCAATCATGTCAGTGACATCCATAAATACCTAAATAGATTAGTATATATACTCTAAAAAGCCGCAGCGACGAGTGCCGACAAGTGCTCACTTCATCGAAGCCTAGTCGCTCCACCTTCTTGCTCCATGCATAGCTCCTTAACAGATTGTAGTTGTCTTTGGACGCATTGCGGAAGCGTGTCAGATCCTCACCGAGCACTATAATGACCTCGGGGCACATCTTCCTGGCCTCCTTGACCAACTGCAGTTTATGCAGGCCTCTGCGACGAGCTTCATAATTGCACGTGACTATGATGTGCTTCTGTTGTACTGCGAGTGGCAGGAAACGTAGTCTGGGATTCTCTCTTTCGAAGACGGCAGCATAAAAGCAGTCGTAATCCTTGTTGCAAGTTCAGCAACCGTGTCAGTAGTCCTCGAGCACCTGAAGTTATAATTGAGTTGGAATGTGACTGGGGGCTGCGTACAAAGTGTATAATTATCCTCTCATCATGCCTCGTAAGGCCCATATTGAGTCTGGATCAAAATTCATGGTGATGTAGCAGAAGAAGGATAACAAGAGCTCACGCAATCCAGGGACGCCAGATTACAACGCAGGAGTATCTGGACGTTCTGGGACAACGAAGAGGTTACATGTACCAAACGTTGACATATGAAGTCTGTGGGGTTACATTTCATCTTGTATTAGCTAGTACATATGTACTCCGTACTACGCAGTAATACTAGTATGTATTGTCCGTTACCTGGAAGGAGTTGCCTCAGGACTCAGGACTCAGGACCTCAGAGGTGTTTCCGTCGCTAAGCCCCTTTGGGTTAGCGACCCTCTAGATGACTTCGCAGCCTTACCTAAGGTATGTACACAGTACAAGTAGTGAGTAAGACAGCTAACCCAAAGGGGCTTGGCAGCCGCGGCTTACCCGAAAAGGTCTAGCGCAGCTATCCCGAAGGGGCTTAGTTGCAAAAATACGTCTGAGAGATAACCACAACACCATTGTACCAGCGCTGTTAGGAATCGAACCTAATATAATTAAATCACCCAACGCTGAGGTCCTGAGGCAACGGTTTGTTTCTCGTACTACTGTGTACGCCGCACCTTAGGTACGAAGTAGTATTCCCACCATCTCCCATGACGTCAATCTGGGATAGCAACGACTTACGATAATGAAGAGAAGCCAATTACTAAGTGCTAAGGTAATAATGAGTATATACCTAGGTATTGTTGTGTTCCGTAAAGGCTATTTTAGGAAAGCCTTTGCGGGAAAAACGGCGAGGGAAGTCTAAGAAACGCCTCGCAGCCAAAGAGATCACGCTAAGCCTTAGCTTAGGTACCTAATATTAGCTTAAGGTATGGTTTACATAAAAGGATACTAGTAATCCGTAAATTATGGGTAATAATAGGTAGCCTGGAGCCCTGGACAAAGTCGATCTTCGAGATAGCGTCGTATCGACTTGCACATCGTTTATAAATACTATCAAGGTAAGGTATTGTTATCATTATTACCTTAAGGTAAGATATTGTTGTTGAGCCACTCATTAAAGCATGATACCGTACCTACCTACTACCCACACCTCGACGATGAGAGCATCCCGCTACATCCGTACAATTACGACCAAACCCTACCTCTAGAACCGCTCAGGCGGCCTCCTCTTCACTCAACCATGAACTCATGTCTCTCCCAGCAATTCTCACAAGTACTTTAGTTCATTCCAACACCCGCCACCGAGCTGACCCAACTTCCCGACGGACTTTCAACTCGAGCTCATTATAGCTCCGTCTTATCCTTGACTTTATTATTATAGTACCCAATACTCTCATTTAAAGTACATATGTCTCTCCTTTAGGCCCAACCAGGCAACCTTCGCCATGCTTATTCTGCCCTCTCGCCTCCACCACCAGCCGAAACAACCCTGCTTGAATACTTCGACCTCGACGATACATACATCGCAGGATCCACAACCGACATCGAAACCACAAGACCAGAATCCAGATACGATGATCTCGGTCATGCCACCCGCCAGACCTGTAACCTCCAACCGACCTAAGTTATCCCTCCAGACATCACATCCGCCGCCAAACAGGTCGAAGCCAGCGCTAAACCTCAGCTTCACCATCGACTCTCCAACAATACGCAACACCCATGTCAACGCGTTTGAGTTCCCACCTCCACAAAACTCTCCCTTTTCGAGAGGCACCGAGGCAGCGTCACCCCAGCATCAACCCACGCTTTCATCCAATCCATCAGGAACCTCGTCAACTTCGAGCCATACGTCGCCCTTTGCCATCGCAACACCCTACTTTCTCCCGTTAGGGGCGCGCAGCATTCTCCGCAACAGTCCATTACCAAGGCGGCATGTCTCTGCAACGTCAGCCCGGACGCCAAGGAAAATGTTCCCGCCCGTCAAAAGTGTCATTTTCCACGAGCCGCTGGAGGAAATCATACCTACAGCGAAGCTCGAAGAGCCATCGGATTCATCGGATTCAGACGGCAGTGATAAACGCCAGAGGACCGAAGATGAAATAAAGGAAAGACGTGCAATCATTGAAGAAGAAGACGGATCAGCCACACCGGTGCACGGAAGGCGTAAGCGCCGTAGAGAATGGGTCTGGAGACCCTTGGACGATGACAAAGACGAGTCTGACGTCGCACCACCAAGTTGCTTGGAAAGAGCGGGGTCAAGCAATGGCGAGAGCCAATAACAGTCTCCAGCTCGGCTTGACCGAGCCATCGGGTCCTGCCGACCTCTTATAACGCCTTCAATGAGTAACGATCTTACGAACGAAGGATATACCGCATCACCCACAGGTGGGTTTCACACTTAGATCGTTGAGGTTGCACTAGATCTATGCAAGCCATCGCAGGGTGCGACCCGCACGGACGGGTCGCAGTATGTATAGCGCTTGGGGAGAGCATGAGATGTTGTATCTTTTACCTGAGCTATTAGACCTCGTACAGCATAAATCTCGTGATATCCTGTACACAGTGGCAAGAAACAGCAGCCTGCTCATTGATTTCTATTCGGAGTCGCACATGTCTAAGACTGAGCAGCTTCCGTGACCTTGCACAACATGTCTTTCATCCCCACTATAGACTAATACTTGGGTCCTGATTTGTAAATGCCCCCATCTCAGACCAATATTTCACGCACAACCATTCCTGTGTTTAGATGATCCATCTTCTTTATTGCTTGGTCACCGCAGGCGGTAATAGAGCTGCATTGGGAATAGTTTGGAATTACAACGACATGGGAAGCAATTTACCGTGGAATGAGACATTCATCTTAGATCTTAATATAAAGAAAATTTAACAGCGACGGGAAGACGTGAAACGAAATTCCCTTAAATAGGGGATAGGTGTGCCTTTATACTACGCTATACTGTTTTTGTTAATATAATGCCAATTGTTGGACCAGGCTTTAATCTCACTTAATGGCAGACAAATTGAAAGCCTAAGTCCCTTGAGCACTACGCTTCGCCATCTTCATAGCCTTCTTCACGCCCTTCATGCTCCTCCTAGGTCTCACGGTTCTCTTGCTAGCAGGCGCGATATTCGGTCCCCCAAGTAGCCAGCCATTCATTGGCCGGCGAGCACCAACGTGTTTTCCATTCGGGGTGAATATCTCTACTGTGGGAAAGTTTGTATCCGCAAGTCCGTCATTACCTCCCTCATGCTCAGTCTGTTGTGACTCGATGTCCTTTTTCCGTACCTGTATTACCAGCTCCACCCACCCGCAACCCTCGATCAAGATGTCAGTCGAGTAGACGATGAATGGGAGAATTCTGGTGTGGAGGCCGCCCGCTGAGGAGGAGGTCAAGGGTCCGGCACGCTGCCTGGTAACATCCCACTTCAAAGGGAAGGAGCCAGCGGAAGCATTCGATGTTCCGACGCCTGGCTTGACGATGGAGGGGACGCCGGAGGGTTGTTCCTGGCCCTGAATCGCGATTGCCTTCTCCGTAGATGTCACATGTGCTTTGAGAGGCACAAAAGGATATGCCAAGGCAATAACATTCGGCGTCATGGGTGTAATGCGCACAAGGCCCCCTCCGAGCAGGAGCGATTGCCCAGGCTTTATGACCAATTGTTCAGGCTTCACACGGTGCCGCATGACCAGATCGGATTTGTGTTCGTCCAAGACGTGATCCTCAAGGTTACCGCGTGAAAGACCGGGAAGATCGATCAGTTCGCCTTTGCCGCTGCCGAAGAGGAGGCGAATAGGGGAAACAGTTGTGCCGGGGAGAGAGGAGACAATGGGCATGATAGGGTAGGGAATTTCGATTGGAGCTGGGGGGAGGAGGGAGTCTTTGAGTAGGGGTTCTTCTTGTAGGTCTTTAACCGTTCGGACACCGGGAGTTCGAGCGATTGACGGGTCTGAAGTTGAGGCAGCTTTCAGGGCTTGAGACAGACCGGGTTCGGGATTAACAGGTACTACTTTTTTGGCGTCGCGCCGCAGAGACGAGAAATCAACATCTTCATTGCGCCCTTTCGGAAAGACGCATTCAAACAGATTGCTTTTGCCCACATTCACCTTTCCAACCATCCACCCGCCTCCTCCTCGATTCCAAATATCATCCTTGATCTGCTTGGTCCACCATCCTCTCTTGGAGCTAACACATCGTAAGTTCCCTAGACGGACGTCTGCCGCAGACCGTCCTAATGCGTCACGAAGAACTTCGGTGAGGTAAGGCATCAGCTTATCGACCTGTTCCTTCTGCGGGGCTAACAAATCTGATCGTGTGATAACGAAGCTCATCTCTGCCATACGTCCGTGATAGAACTTTTGTGTCTTGGCTCTACGGTTCTGTGATCTTTGCGGTGTCAACTCCAGGTGTCTTTGTATTTGTGGAACCAATGACATAGGAAAGTCTGCAGCATCTAAGACATGATATATATGGTTGTATTTATAGGGGGACTCGGAGATCATATCTTGAATAGACTTGATTGTTGGATGAACTATGGAAACTCCAGCGTGATGATGCAGCAGACTGTGGCAGCGATTACACACAGGTATGGGTACATCTTCCGCGGTTTTCGACACTTCGCAAGAGTCAGTCATGGGTAGACTTCAAATATATTTCACTTTTGGCTTACGATCTGTGGCGTCTAACGGCTCGGAGAGACCCAGCTTTTGTAATATATCCTGATCAGCATGGTTCACTACTTGTTTGAAAATGTCATCGTCTCTAAGCTGCCCTCTAGCATGTTGAGCCACAAACGACTTCACAGATCTTCGAGTAGGACTGTAAAATCCAGCACCTTCAGAGTTGACGTTTTGAGTAAAAGCTCCACATCCTGGGCACGACCTTGGTAGAGCAAGTAAGTTTGATGGAATTGGCAGATCCTGGGTTAACGGTTTGGCAGACTCGAGCTGATAACCGCGCTTCTGCGTCTTTGAGCGGCGAACATTGCGATTTGGAGCAAGTAAGGGAATGGGTGGAACCTTTCTGAGTAAAGGGCAAAGAAAGACGGGTATCGACGAAGGACTGTAGAGAGCACGAGGTAAGGGACGGATAGCAGTGGCCATTGAACTGACTAAATGTGGGATCACAATCACAAATCGTGTTGTATCCATTCCCCTCGTGATACCATACTAGCTGTACGGAACTAAGATATTAAGTTTCGTAATATAACCCCAAGGATACCTTAACCACGATGAAGATAGAATGCTTGAACAAAAACAAGCCACGTCCTTGATGAAGCTGGACAACCTCTCAACAGAAGGTTACAGATCTGTCTTTGAGTATAGTTGCAAATACGCCAGTCTCCCCTGTGTCTATATTAATCCCCAGTTACAAAGATGTCTTAAATGTACACTAAGAAGCTGCATAGCGACATGCAGATGGTCAGAACTGGTAAGATCGCAAGATATCTTCGCAGCTTACTTCTGATTTGCGCCTTCCTGTTTGCAGGGCTTTCTGTGTCTTTGGATTAACGTACTGTTCCACGTTTGTCAGCTTCACTATGCATTAGCGGAGTATGACTACGAAGTAGAAGCTCTAGCCCTATTGTTCGAGAGCCTACTATATATAAGGTGTTCAAGTCCGATATAAAATTGGTCAATATTTTACTGTTTTGTGCCGCTAAGAACTGTACCACTTTGCTTGTGCTTTAAGACCCTTTTCTACAAATACATACAATATCCACAATGAAAAGCGTTATCGTTACATCTGATCCTCCTACCTGGGTTCGGGCAGAAATAGAAGATATCCCATACCCGTGAGCTCTTTTCGTCCCATAGACCTTCCATTTCTGTATACACTCTTATACTTATTCCCAGGACTTGCAACGACGACCAGTTGCTAATCAAAGTTATTGCGGTTGGCGCAAACCCAAAAGTAAATTGTCACATGTCCAATAGCACTTCCAAATTGTTTCTTTTCTCGCACCCAAGACTAATGCCATTAAAGGATTGGAAGCATCCGGGACCCTCTTACTTTGTAAGTCGCCGGAGATGGCAACAGAATCACCCACCAACAACTTGCTAACACGTCCAAATTTCTGCCTCACAGAACAGCAGACTCAATCAAGGCGATGATATCGCTGGTACTGTCTATGCTATTGGCAAAAATGTAATTGGTTTCGTCGTTGGGGAGCGTGTCGCCGCTTTTCATCAGATGAATACGAAATATGGCGGATATGCAGAGGTAGCAGTAGTTGAGAAGCAGACCACTTTTCGTATTCCTGAGTCTTTAAGTTTTGAGGAAGCCGCAACTATTCCTCTTGCTGGTAACCAACCCCACAATTTCCCATGGACTCGTCTGCCAGTACTGAGTTCAAATATATAGCATATACTGCGGCTGTGGGCCTCTTCCGTATACTCCAGCTACCTTCTCCGTGGGAAAACGAGTCAAAGTCTACTCCGTTGATCATTAATGGTGCATCCGGCGCTGTAGGTGCCTTCGCCGTTAAGCTGGCAAAGCTTAGCCCAACGATAACACCTATTATCGGCATTGCTGGGGATTCTGCGGACTTTGCGAAGTCCGTGGGCTGTGACGTGGTGTTAGATTACAGGAGCCCGACAGTCGCAGAAGATCTTGCAAGTGCCTTGGACGGTAAGACGTGCCTCCACGTATTTGACTCAAGTCCCAGTGTTGCAAGCACAAAATACCTCTCGAGCGTAGTGGAGGAAGATGGGGCAAAATACACATTCACGACTGGAATCCAGGATGAGCAGAAGAAGCATTTGAAGGCGTTCGCAGAATGCAAGCAGATATGGTATGTTTCCACCAACCAAGTTGCTTTTGCGTATTAAATTCGTCATCAGGGTTGGCTGTGTTCATGAAGATAAGGAGCATGGAGCTAAAGACTTCGGCTTCGTCTGGGCGGAAATGTTCGGACGATTATTGTCCGACAAAAGATTGACAAGCCAGCCATATGCGCTTGTTCCCAACGGACTGAATGGCGTTCAAGGCGCTTTACAGCGGCTGATGAAAAGGCAAAGCGGCAACGAGAAATTTGTTTTCAGGTAGATTCACTCGCATGTTGAAGAGATTCGAGTGCTAACTTGATGGTAGAATCGCTGATACACCGGGGTTGGGCTGAAAATACTCCGAGCAAGGATGTCTTTCGACCATAAAGATGTCCGCCCGATGACTGAGCATCGAAAGACATTTCGCGGTAGTCGTAGGGAACGAAAAAATCTTCCAGAACAGTTGGTGGCTTCAAGAGAACAACGAGGGTTCTGTCATTCTGTTGAAGAGATTCAACGCAGCAAGATATCGATAGCTACATATAGAGTCAGCATTGGCCCAGTACGCAAAAGTGCCATATCCTGTAGAGCATTTTCCTGATCAGTCATTCAGTACATCGGTACACCAGGTGCCGCACAAAGTCAGCAAACAATAACCGATATCCATGGAAATATCAAGATGAGCAGCTGAACGCATCGTTTTCTCGGGTTTAATTGTAATGTAAAGCTTGTGCAACCAGACGAGTTGGACAAAGGAAGGTCTGGAAAGGATCAATCACGGGTGTCTATAATCCAACGGTCACTTGGTCCAATAGTGGACCTGGCGTGTTTGGCTATCGGTTATTGTTTACTGACTTTCTGCACCCCCTGGTGATTAGAGTAACGGCGGCCATCCATTTCGCCCTCACTGAAGGGCTCAATAGAACGAAGCCTTTGGAATAGTCGAAAGCTCAAGCATCCACTCACGAAGGGTTCACTTTTATCACCCGAAACCTATATCAAGATGGCATTGAGTCGAGTCAAAGGTGGTGAGGCTGACCTGGCTGTCAGATTCAAAGTGCCAAGACGGTAAGCGTGCCCTGTTGATTGGCTGATATTCGCCGCTTCTCTGTTCGACTCGACGACACTTTCGACAGCTGGCGAAGAATGCAGAAGCAAAATCTCCCGCAAGGTAGCACGGAGTTTGTAAGTAGTATATAATAGGAAGGTACTTACGTCAAGATGGGCCTCCATCATCTTTCGCCGAATTGCAGCTTGTCTTTGTTCCTTGGTTTATCTCCATTCGAGGCACAATGTACACGCAATTGGCACTGCTGTCGTTATCTACTCTGATCAGAGCGGCACAACAAAGTCGCGAATCAATCCCTGGTCCTGCAGCCTACACGGCGACGGCAGGATTTCCTACCTCAGCCTTTTCCTCTTACTACATCCCACCGCTTGCGACTCAAGAACCTCAACCGGCCTTGTACGATCCAGTGCTTAACATTACCTTCCCGCTCAACCTTACCAATCCCAATACCATCCCAACGACTGATAATGACCCTGTCTATTATCCTAAGCCCGTGGCAAACTTATCCGACGCAGCAAGGACGGCCATTGTTCAGAGTGCTGTTGCTGACATAGTTGCAATTATTGGAGACGATGGTATCAGTGGCAATTGTTCTAAATGCCTCGCTGCATTGGGCGTTGCAAAGCTTGCTGCCCAGGTCGCTCCTTCAAAGCTTCCCGTTGCAATGGTCAGTCTCTGTCAGAAATACCAGTTTGCCTCGAACGCATCGTGTGTGGACGACTATGCCGCAGGAAGCTTTGGTGCAATTTGGACCCAGGTATTGGCATATGCAGATGTCAGCGGGCTGGACGGCAGATATATCTGCAATGATCTAAGCAAGACTTTCTGCCCGATGCCTACTACGTTACCTCTTAACATGACCGAGCTCTTCCCAAAACCAAAGCCAGCCATTGCTACCTCACCTAAAGCCAGCGGAGAACGTGTCAAGGTTCTCCACTTATCGGATTTCCACGTTGATCCCAGATATTCTGTTGCCTCCGAGGCGAATTGTTCCGGAAGCTTCTGCTGCAGAGCCAAAATTGCTTCTAGTTTGGCAGCTGGACAGTTCTCTTTGCCTGCGCCTCTCTATGGATCTTTCAAATGTGATACGCCATACTACTTAGCATTGGCTGTTCTACAAGCAATTGCTCCTTTGACAGGCACCCAAAGAGACAAGTCTCGGATTGCATGGACAATTTATACCGGGGACCTCGTATCACATGACTCGCAAAACCAGTTGTCACGGGCTTATACAGGTAAGTATTTCTGAACACAGACCAGACTATGTTACTATTCCCACATATATATACTAATTTATAAACAAAATTAAAAAATAGAGTATGCGGAGACCAGTGTCTTCGGTCTCTTCAAGGAGTACATTGGCGGGCCAATATTTGCTGCCCTTGGTAATCACGACACAAGTCCCATGGGAATTGACAGCCCGCATAGTCTTCCTGGCCCTCTCGGTACTCAGCAAAGTTGGAATTACGATCACGTTGCAGGGTTGTGGCAGCATGATGGATGGATCAATTCAACGACGGCCGACCAAGCAAAAACTCACTATGGCGCCTACTCAGTCCAAAATCAATATGGCCTTCGTATACTAACGCTGAATACAGACTTTTTTTACAGGAGCAACTATCTCAACTATATTAATACAACGAACCCTGATCCCTCCGGCATGCTTCATTTTCTGATCCAAGAGCTTCAAGCTGCCGAAGACGCAAAGGAGAGGGTCTGGATCATCGGGCATGTCCTGACCGGCTGGGACGGCTCGAACCCTCTGGATAACCCAACCGACCTCTTCTACCAAATCGTGGATCGCTACTCACCCCATGTTATTGCCAACATCTTCTTCGGTCACACCCATGAAGACGAGATTATGATCTATTACTCCAATAACGGCACCGCTCGCACTTCTGCCAACGCTCAAACCCCGGGCTGGATCGGCCCCAGCGTCACGCCCCTTACCAACCTCAACAGCGGTTTCCGCATGTACGAAGTCGATACTGGCTCTTTCGAAATTTATGAAGCCTACACCTGGTATTCCGACGTCAACAGCTTCCCCAAACTTAACAGTACTGCCAAAGGCCCAGTCTACGAATTCGAGTATTCGACTCGTGACGCTTATAATATCAGCTGGCCTACATCTAGTCCGCTGGATGCTAAGTACTGGCATGCGGTAACGGAGGCGATGAGCAAGGATTTGACGCTGGTGGAGAAGTTCAACGGATTTCAGGGGAAGATGAGTGTGAAAACACCGAATTGTACGAGTCAGGCATGTGCGGATGCCAAGATCTGCTACATGAGGAGTGGAAGTGGGCCGTTGGGGAAGGAGTGCCCGCAAGGGTAAAGCTCTCGTTTCTGAACCTCTTTACCTTTGTCCTAACAGGGGATACTGATTGTTTGGCAGGTATGGTTCGGTTCAAAGCCCCTTCAAGCCCACAAGTTAGACCGCTATACTTATATGAATATAAGACCTCTTGTGTACGTGAATCAGAGGATCACGAGGGACGCCGTGAATGGTAACAGTTGGTTTACTCTGCTTTATATATAGTGTCTATTGATATAAAGTACTAGTAAGGTAGGACTTGACTTCAGGTGCTTGATTAAACATAACGGAAGGTACCTTAGTGCTGTCTACTCGATTAGCCAGTCTTACGGTTCTTGAGGAATAGTTTGATAGGCTGAGAAATATCGACATACTCTTAAGTTGAAGCTTCCCTTACAATGTTTTTGTCTTACTTCGACTCATTCAGTATAGCTGTTAAGAAGCGATACTTACCAAGGGCGTACTGAAGATCCGCGCCTTCTAATATATCTTCATAGAAAATCAACCAGTGGCTTACATAACCCATCGTATCACAGCGTCCTCTAGCCATTCGACAACTGTCAGCAAAGGAAGGAGCGTTCCTTGTGATTTCGCCTTTTAGCCGCGTCGAAACGAATGATCGTTAACCGGCTCCCATATTTTAGACATCAGGGTATGGCGAAAGTCAGTAAACAGCATTTAGTCGCCGTCGAGATGTACGAACGAACGATTAGACTTCTTGCTTTCCTGGAACAGAATACTCGGAAGATTAAGGTCAATTGCAAAGCTTGTGCAATAAGAATGGTTAAGTAAAGAGAATACGAAATAGATTAGATAAATCAATCTGCAGTTTTATATGCAAACTGTCATTTCGTCTGATGGTTGGCTTGACGTGTTCGATTGTTGCTTGTTGCTGCCAAACTTTTTGCACCCCCTAATGGACTGGCTCGAAAAAGAAGCCAGTCGCAACTTCGCTTCCCCATTTCAAGTGAGCGGTTACGAGGTGGTGCAATAAAGTATTGGGAATGGCCACCGTACAACGTAGAGGGCCAACGTAAAATCAACGTAGCTTATTACATAGGCCTTTATATCTATCTTTATGCGCACTCGATCGTATTCGATTTTTTTTGATTCATTAAAAAGATATGGTTCAGGACTATAACTGAAGTCGTTAATAATCAGGTTTAACTCAGTATTGATTATTATGTGTGATTGCAAAGTTTTGATGATTAAATTTACGCAGGGGTTCTACGGTCAATCAAAACATGTCACTCAACAAACACGTTAACTGCAGAAGCGTCGAGTGGATCAAATCTTAAAAAATTGATGACAGTCACTTTCATGATTAGACGTATATTATGTTTTCAATCACTTAACGTTTCTATACATATTTGACGTTATTGCGGTTATATGTAAATATTTGCATCTTTGTTGATGTTCGCGTGTAGTGCAATTGCGGTACGGTGGCCATTCCGAATACTTTGTTGCACCACCTCGTAAATTTGGTTGCTGTTCATTTCACTTCGACAATTGGCTATTTCACTCCAGCAAGTTGGGTAGGATCTCCAAGTGCTACTAGATAGATAATTCTTGGGCCTCTGGGCTTTGATTGTCATTGCCGTTGCCTGTAGAGGGTTGGTTAATGCACAGGTACATGCCGTGCGCCAACTGTTTTTCACTGACTGGGTAAAGTTTCTTTTTTGCAATTTTCGAAGTCACTTTTACGCTCAACAAGGTTCAAGAAGCTCAATGTATCCACAGGTTCAGACACTGCTAAGAGACATCTCAAAGCATTATCCGCAGTGAATCAAAAATTCCGATCAGTACGGACCTGAAAATGACATCGAAACCCTTTGACGCAAATGCTTCTCACTTGAAAATAACCCCCCACAATAAACATGAGGCTATTCAAAAGACTTAGCTAGTAAACGTCAGCTCTTTCCTGAGACAAATCACGGGTAAGTACGTTAATTTTCCATGTTAGTCTTTAGTTTGATATAAAAAGCAGGCACCCAACCACGCTCAAGGAATTGAAGGCAGGTAATTGTAATTGTAATTGTAATTCATACACTCTTGTGACATCGGTTTAGGCCCGACTCATGGGGGACTCTATGCTATTTATATCGAGTGGACAAAACCCTCTGGGGGAGAAAACCACTCGCCGTCTACACGGCTGCTTCGCGCAGCCGAAACAGTAAGATTGACACTGTGTTATCAAGTAATGAATCTATAGCTTCTATTCAGCGCGTGACGCTCGAGTAAACTCTTAATGAGTGTCTGTGTTGTTCATTTATGACGCATCGTCTTTGCTCTGCTCTTCATTGACGGTATTCTATACAACGATGTCCCGATTCGATCTTCGATCCGAAGACGAAAGACGTTTCCTTTGCATCCGTGATGCTCGTGATTGTAGCGTACGTAGAGCTGCGTTCTCTTACTCAATGATTGTCATTCATTGCGCGAAGAAATATGTGATGAAAGAGAGACGCACACGATGAGGAGGTAGAGTGTGATTGTACTGAGTAACCCTTTCCTTCTCTTGATTTGGCTTGTGTCACGTAGACGTTGGATGAATTGTTAGTATAGACGTGCGATCGCAATCGTTCGATGTTTGACTCTGATCGATGAAAGAGGATGCGTTCTGATCGTTCTCTTGAGCTCTCGATTTTCCACGTAGATAGATGTATGACTTGACGTCAAGTAAAGAAGGTGAGCTCAAGTCCTCTCAGTATATCAGCGTGACCGACGAGTCACTACTTCTTCGAGCACTGTAGTCACGACTCTCAGACTGAGAACAACTATTCTATCTGATATCTTTTCATCAATTACTCGACGACACTGTCGATGTGATGAAGACGTTTCAGTATATCGACGCAGTCGACGAATTGCAAATCCTTCGATCACTTGTAGTCACGACTCTCATACTGAGGTCGACTATTTCACTAGATATCTTTTCATCTCTTACTGACATCGACATGTCATTAATCTTCTTCGTAGATCGATTGTGGCTGTTAGGGAGGGTGTTGTCGCGTGGGTGAAAACTCTGCACGACGACTTTCCTGATCACGCAACGTTCTAACATCGTTCGAACTGCGTCGAATTGAGATCTCTTGACTCTTCTGACTTCTATTCGAACACAGAATAGAATCAAAAGGTTCGTAGCCGGCACCACGTACAGGTGAATCTCGTTGCCGGCCTTGAAGGCAGGTACCGAACCGAAACATCGAGTGCATTTAAATAAGGCGAAGCTGAGCTTAAAACATGAGTCCAACGGGAAGAAGCGCAAGGCGAACCATGTGAATGACAGTGTGAAGGCTGGTCCAGATGCCTGGGTGAAGGACCATATGTATACGGATGGCAACGTGAAGAGAGATAAAGATATGGGTGACGCCACAAGGCTCAATGTGGATGTCGAAATGGAGTCGCCTTCTTCGCCTGACGGTCAAAGAGGTGCGCAGAAGCCGGGGGAAGGAGATCAGGGAATCGAAAGAAGTTTCCGAAAAGGATCTAGGTGACGAATGGCTTCGGACAAGGAGGATCGCAGATGGGGATTTGATGGTGACTATCCACACTCTTCTCCTTTCCACTATCTGAGGACTGCCAGTATAAATTCAGTTGGACGATCACATAATCATTGAAGTCCTGGTGGTGCACGTGAGTTCGTTTGCCAATCGCTTTCGTATGCATACGAGGAGGGAGCTTCCTAGTGTCAGCCCAGTGAGCATACGAGCTCAGTCCAGTTCTATCAAAGCAGCTGAGCGATTCTATCAGAGTAAAGCAATCTGAAAAATACCACCAAAGCCAACAAGCAGCACGGTTCCAAGCAAAATAATGATGCAATAGCTTCAAATCATAATCAGTTCATCAAAGTCATCTAAGCAGGCCTCGACCTGGTCGGGAGTGAGGTCATGACCCCAAGATAATAGATGCTTGCGCAACTTGGGGTTTGAGCCGATGATTTTCAGGTTCCAACAGCCTTCGATAGGACAAGCCTGGGCCGTAATTTTCGTCTTCGCTTTTAAGGAAGGGAAGTACGGGCGGGCTGCTTCAATAGATAGATTATGGTTCCCTCGTACTTGTTTCCGCAAATCCCGATGATACCTGTAAAGGGTATCCGTGGTACATTTGGGTACGGGGCATCTTGTGGGCGTATAGTTCTTGTTGGGATTATGATGAACTCTGTTCATGTGCGCTTCGTACTCCATATAGGTCTGGAATATACTTTGATCTTCACAGACGTTGCCCTCGTTCCTGCATGCTTTGGGCTCCCTGACCTTGTGGTTTATTCGGACGAGGGTATTGAGGCTCGTCTTATTTCTATATGAAGCCTGGCATTGGTCGCAATGGTAGGCTCTTTCTGGGCGTCCGTTGAGGTAATAACTTCACAGAAAACCTTATGACAGTGCACTGCATTTGGTGAAGGGGTCGAATATGTGCAGCTAACAGGGCTGTTGGTACAGGCAATGATGAATAGACTTGGTTCATCTTTGGCCTCTCCCTCGTGCAACTCGAGCGCGTTCGTCAATTCCAATGGTCTTTTTTGGGAAAACGCGGCTCTCTGGCTGTAAACCACGTTAATCTTAGCAAAATAGGCTACAAAAATCTCCCGCTAGCAGAAGCAGGGGTACTGCCGAGATTTTTACTGTGCGATTCTTAATAATTGCATCCAGCAGAGCTTCTTCGGTGGTGGCGTCTGGAAAGGTTTCGTCGGCGGCTTCTGCGGTTGTTCTTTCGATTATTTCGCTCTGTGCAAGTAATTGAGTGTCAAATGGTATATCATAATGATCAAGATCTTCTGGGTCTTCTCGAGCTGTATGGGACTCTGAGCTTCCCTCCGAGCATATTTCCTCGGCTTTCCTTTCCTGCCTTCGCCGCCATTGGGAGAGTCCGTGGGTACATCCGTACTGATATGGAGGTGGGCCCTTTATGAATGCGTGCATAAAGTCAGTCAAGAGTTAAAACGACTCAAGGAGACAAGTATACCTTCCGTAGTCGTGGAAGAGCTGTTTAATTGCTCCTGCATTCATGCAGCGTAATGGGACCTTTTGAAACCCCTTGCAACCACCGAACGTTTTGATAAAGACGATGCATCGAACCCCTTCTCCACACACAACTGATCCATATCTTTGGATGTCAGGTTTCCAGTAGCTTCATTTCTAGCGTCGGCTATTTAAAACCATTGTGAAATGACCAATAATCGGCTTGGTTATCCCCAACATAATCATCCATAGTCCCCTCTTCAAAAGCCTTTCTGGAATGACCTAAGACTGTGCGACTTCCCAACTAGCCGCACCACTTTGTCTATCCTTGAAATTAGCAACGTCTCTAGCTGCGTCTCTGCGCAGGTCATGAATGGTGACCTTGGCCAACAGTCCTGCGGTCTGAGCCGCCCTGGCTAGAATGGTCGACAAGTGCGACGTGTCGGCAACTTTGTTGACATTCTACGGGAGGAGCAGGCCTCTACCGGTGAACGAAGCCAGCACGGGTCTTTCACTATGCAGCCATTGGATTGTTTTGCCACTTCTCAGAGCGGTATCGGATAGTTCTTCCTCGATTGAGCTGGCCATCAAGTTCCCGGTCCGCAGAGCCAATACCAATATGAACTTGATCGGATCCAGTACGTTATTCTCTGCCTTTGCCTGACTCGTCAATTTTACCATTCGATTGCGAGATGGATCGTTTTTACGTAGACTTCTGTTAGTCTCTGTCTGTCATACTGTTATGGTTGTAAAACAGTAGAGCGATTGACATACTTACGATACTTCTCATTTCTTATGACCACTCTGGCCACCAATTTCTCCAAGTTATTGAACCACCAACCAATTTGATCCATACATTGCCGTATGTCAAAAATGGCAGTGGCTGCCCGTCGAGTTCTTGCAATGTCTCCGACACGACATTGCAACGACAATAAAAGGAGTAGTGCAAGGACTTTATGAATAGTGGCATCCCAAGAGTACGTTCCTTCTTTCAATGCTTCTTCCATTATAGTAACTGCCATCAGTCGCACGAGTATGACACCTATCCACTGCTTGACACGGATAGGCTCTCGTGTTAGATTTCCATCCTTTACAAGACTAACGAGGCTATACCGTTTGACATTCAGGATAGGGACGGCATCTGGAATACTATAGAGGTGTGTCGGTAATGAGACTGGTTTGAAAAACCGAGCAGAAGAGCGAAGGCTTACTTCACTCGCAACGTCTCTGCGCGGTAGGCTTGCAATCGATTCAACCACAGGGTATGGTGATATTGTCTACGGGGTCTTCCTTTCGTGTCCCGTAGAGTGATAACGGCCTCTTTCGATGCTATCTGGTCGTCACATTTGGTAGACAGGAGCTTCTCAATGCTACCCTTACTGGCCTTTACGAACCGGTTCGCCTTAGCTGGGGAATCTTGGCATCGGAAGCGACTCTGTATCAAACTCTTGAAAGCTGCATGGTTCATGACTCTCGGAAAATTCGCAGTGGTCAATAACGCAGGCCCTGAAGGAGAGTTCCCGACTTAAGAAGTAGAGAAGAGTGCAGGGGAAGCGCATTTTGCAATGACGGATTGAGAGATCTTCAGCAGTCTCCTCAGACGTGGTAAAAATTCGAAAAAAAGAGAGCTGATCCGACGACTACGTCAGCGAGTACTATGAGATGGAAGCGAATGAAGTGAAGATAGGGGAGGCTTAAGGTTAGGTGGATTCGAATATCCGTGAATTCACTCTCTACCCTACCACACAGAAGTACCTTACGGTACTTATGTTACTGAGCCAAAACCGCAATAGCAATGCTGGTCAAACCTGCCAGTGAAGAATACTGACAGATAGCCGAGGGCTTTCAAAGGAGGTATAATGCCCCTTCCTTCGGGGCCCCCCTCTCCATACTGAAATGAAGACACCACGCTTAAGCTACCTCCATCGGTGGCGACGGATCGGAGAAGAGATGTACTGACGTCTCTGGTGACATGGAGCCTAGGCGGTCGATATACAGACGGGTCCAAGCTTGCTATTTTCATTCTGCTTGATTTGTTTCCTTGGTAGTGACTGACGAGCTACGCAAAAAAAAGGTCAACAGACTATCAATAATAGGGGATTAGGCCATCTTCTGTTACATTCTTCGGCAACATCTATCGAACATATGCACTGCTTAAGCTGCTCTTGTTTCAAACTACCTTGTCTTGTACAGCCTTTGTCACTCAACGGGAGGTTTAAACTTTTTCTAGCTCTGCTCGCAGTTGCGTACAGTACATTGTGCTACCAATTGACATAATCTAACGAAAGGAGGTTGCAAAGTAGAAGTGAGCTGCAACTCAGAGAGAATTGACGTAGGCCTACCATCTTGACGGACGTACCTTCCTGTTACATAGCTGCTACTTGGGAAGTTTTGATTCTGCGTGGGTCTACACCGGATGTCGTCGAGTCGAACAAGATAAGCGGCGAATATTGGACACTGTTAGGCTTGTTGGCGCACCCAAAAGTAAATCCGACGAGGGTATTCTGGTGAGCCGTTGAGTTTCCTGTCATCGCATATCCTCTTGCTCAGCTGCTACACTAACAGAAAGCCACCTATTACTCAAGCTAATAGAATGCCAACAGGACTATGTCAAGATCGCTTTGTTCAGCTCATGTTACATGTGTTGTACTGTAAAGATGGGAAGACCCGAAGAAAGCGATACCTGCATTGACAAGGACTTTCGCATTGTAGGTCTTGAGGGTCTTCGTGTAGTTGACATGAGTGTTGCATCGATAACGCCAAAGTCAGCATTTTGGGTTCGTGCATCTGACTGTACAAACAGTAAGAAAACACAGTCTGTGGTGTACTTGATCGGCGAAATCGCCGCGGAGAAATTTGTGACGTGGGATACACTCTTCTTAGATCAGGCGTCGTTCACGTATTCATAGACTGGTATCGGACTCCTAATAACACCTTCGCTAAAAGTGACACCAAAGCTTCGTCTGGATCATGCCTTTCCCTTCCCTTTGCCTGCCTTACCGAGCTCGAATTTGTCCGTAGTTTTACCATGGTCTCCTTCCTCTTCCGGTTCCTCTTCGTCGTCTTCACTCATGAACTCGTCGTCCTCATCAAAACCATAGTAAGAACGGGCAGGTGTCGCAGAGGTGGCAGTGGATTTAGGTGTTGACGCCATCTTGCTTGAGCTGGAACTGGGTTCCTCCATGTTGTCGTCTTCACTTCCCTCACTCGACTCAGCAGAAGCACCCCCAGAGTTGCCACTTGATGTGTGCCTTAGTTTATCATGATAATCTCCCGACTTCATCGCCGCCTTAACGGCCTCACGTGCCCGCTCGCCAGCCTCCTCTCTGTCCTCCATCCACTTCCCATCTACCCGCCCCTTTGACCCGTTTCGGATCTCGTCTTCCCTCTTCTCGGCCAGTTGCACAACTTGTTCCCATCGCTTGCGCCGCGCTTCCTTTTCCTTCTTCTCCATTTCTGGCTTGAGCGCCAGATACTCCGCGAGCGCCTTTGCCTCAGCAACCGTTCGTAAACGCCGGCCATCGAGATTGCGATTAGAGCTATTGTTTTCGCCTTGGTTCTTCTTACGGCGTGAGGACATGCGACCACCAGCCGCACGTAGCTGCGAACCGAAGCCCCCCTTTCCACCACACAGCGGGACTGAAAGGCGAAGAGGTAGGAAGGTGTCATTGTCACTAGAAAGCAGCGAGGAGACAGGAGCCAATGATGACTGAGTAATTTCCGTGTTCGATGTGGTCGTAAATATTAGACGACTTTCCAGACTTGGAAGGCGACCGGTGAGTTGCGCTGTGAGGTCTGCAATGGGCGCTGAGGCGGCGACTGGGAGGGATAGAGTAGCTGGTAAGCCAAGGCCAGGAAAGGACGTGAGGAGGACATTGACAATCCGGGAGGCCATAGTTCACAAGGTATGATGATGTGCGAATGATAATTACAGTTGTCCTTTAGACGTGAAGTGAGTGGTAGTCTTCCTTGTCTTGTACTCGTAAGGCTGCCAAGCCTTTATCTCTAGCGTGGTCCGAGCACTTGGATGAGAGTGTTAAGGTAAGTACAGTAGGAATATGTCAAATGGTGGTACATGCGATCAGCTACTCTACGCTATGAGACTAATCGCTTGAGGGTGTGGTGTGCAAACGCTCGAAACGACAATTTTTCCCCTTGCTGCGCTTACGGTGTTGCTCTACTCATACCAATAAGTCGCTTGACCCCGACCTGTATGTTGTGATTAGTCTGATGGTCACATTGAAGACGTGGAGCTCTTACCATCCAGTTGCCACATTCCTCTGTCTTGTTCGTCATAACCTCCACATGAATCGCCTGCGCCTGCTCGTAATCCCGTGCTTGGAGAGCCTGAGCCAACCCCACCATGCTTGAGATAGTATCTTCCTTGAGAAGGTCTTCATTGTTCAGATGGTCAAACAAAATGTTCAGTCTCTTCTCTGTATCAATGACCTGTGCCTTGAACGACGAAGGCGCTTTTGCTTTGACGCGTTGCATGTCGCCGTTCAAGATTTCGAATACGGATCTTCCATTTGCTGGGATGTGGGTTCGGTCACCAGGCGGGTACTTGGGAGGCACAGGAGTTTTGCCCCGCTGCGACTGGGCAGTCCCAGGCCTTGAGCCTTGCGTTGGCGCTTGAGGCGGTCCTGTGGGAGGTGCAGAGGGCCGTTGAGGTGGACCAGGAGGTGGGGACATTGTACTTGCGCTCTGATGTTGAGGTGCGTAATTCTGTTGTTGCGCGTACGGATTTGGAGGTGGCGGGCCTTGCCGATTCAATGGATGCTCTGTTTGAGCCGGTGGAGCAGTCGATTGTGCCGTCGGTGCCGGTGCATAACGGTTGCTGGGTGGTGGAGCAGAGGGTGGAGCGTTGTAGGGCGAGGGGCCCCGTGTTATCTGTGCCTGTTGTTGAATAGAACCAAGCTGCGATGCGGGCTGCTGTGGTGCATATACGTTTGCAGCAGACGAGGAAGGCCTTTCAGATTGCTGATATGATGGGGGCATGTTAGTAGATGGAGATTTCATCCTAGGAGGTTGGCCTGCTGGACCTCTGGGTGGAGGGCCAAGCGAAGGCGTCGACTTCGGTGGAGCTCCAAGCGGTGGACCAGAAACCGGTGGGGACGCCATTGCACCTTGGTATCCATAAGCGGGATTGATGACGGGTGGAGCAGTACTAGGCGTGCCTTTGCGTGATGTAGGAGGTTTGACAAAACTATCTGGAATATCGTTCCAATTACTCATGTTCTGAGCCTTGGACGGAGGTGGGATAGAAGGTGAAGCGTTGAGGTTACGCGGAGGGGGACCCAAACTGGGATTCTGATACGGTGCTCCATATGTCGGAGGCGGAGGCATGCTAGGCTGTTGTCGTGGCTGCTGTTGGAATTGCTGGGGTCGCTGGTATCCACCAGGGGCAGGATATACAGAAGCGCCATGAGTCCCGTTACTTGGCGCGTAAGGGTTCTGCGGTTGACTCGGAGCAGACGGTGCATATGGATTGGCTTGAGAGGTCGCTGGAGTTTTCGCGGGACTCTGCTGGCTCTGGAGACCGGCAACAGCAGGCAGTGCTCGCTGTGTTCCTCTACCAGCGTTTGCAGGTTGTCTGGCTGTCGGCTCAGTTGCTTTTCTTGTAGCTTGCTTTATCCTGTTCCTAGCGACTTCGGCTGCTGGGTACGAATCAGGGAGTAAGTCGAGATACCTCTCAGCGATCTGCAGCTGCCCATGTGAAGCCACGATATCGGCATACTCGGTATACTTATCGTACAATGCGGCCAATTTCCACCCTGAAGTAGCACGCCTATCATTGTCTTGGAATTTGGTGACTTCACGGAAAACGGTGACTTTCTCAATGAAGCTCTGTAACGAACGCGCATGAACAGAGAACGTAGAGTCGCTACCAAGGTCTTGCTGTCCGGACTTCTCGTTTTCTTCCAACTCTGCAATCCAGATTGCAACAACCTTCTCTAATTTCGAGCCCGCGAGATAGCTGAAAGATGCGTCTTTTCGGAGGCTCGAGTCTCTGTTCGCCTTCATTTGCTCTTCCAAGCGGTCTCCAAGAGCCTCGCAGAGATCTGGAAACTCTTCCGAACTGGCATATGTGCAAAGTATGGCCATCACCTCTTTCCAGCTTTCCAAATCGGCATTGTATACTACATCCCATAAGTTCTTCCCTACCACAGACGCCAACAATCGTAAGTAGTTTGGGCCTCCTTCTTTCTTGTTGAAATAAGACTTTTGTGCTTTATCAATACACTTTTGGCCCCCACAGATAGCAATCATGAATGCATCAGACAGTCTGCCCTCTTGCAAGCAGACATCCAAAGCTTTTTCAAATTGTCCTAGTAGAAGCGCATGCGTGATCCTTCTATCCGCCTCAGATTCCTGGCCTGTGTAAACCTGGAAAGGGCTATTAGTTTTGGCACCCTTGGTGGCCGCAAGATCAGCCAGAAAGCTGTCGCCGTCAGCATTATCGAAGAAGGCAGATAATCGATTCGATTTCGTCGCTACTGATTCGCTGGGTTGCGATGTAGTGGATTCACTCTTGTCGTCTCCGTTGACCTCCAATTTCGAAATCCCGTCCGCTGCCTCATCTTCATTGCTCGAAAACCCGAGATATTCGATTAGGTCCTTTCTCGGATTAGCCGACGAGAGAGTCTTTATAACTCTCCAGTCGGCTTTATCCTCGGTTGAAGTGGATTCGTTGATCCTGCTCTCACAAATGCTCGGTAAGTCATTCCGCTTCAATGCATTCTCAAATGTCTCTGTAGACGTGCCAACCTCAGCATCGACAGCAAAAGCCGATATACGTATTTTCGAGTGTCTGTGCGTTCCCGACGCCCCACCCGTATTAAAGCTGACGACCTTGCCACCGAACGCGAATGACGCACCACAAGGTCTCTCTAACCATCTAGGGGCTTTCTTTAGACTGAAAGATGCTCCTTGAGGCTGCGACTGGGCTTTGTTGAAAAAATCTTCATCATCCCCAGCCTGGGTCTGACCTACAGCTGTCTGAGCTGACTCCGCATTTGTGCTCTGAATTGATTGCACAGCAATCTTGCCATCGAAGGAAGCTGTGGCCAGGATACCGGGGTTCTGAGGGTTCCATCTGGTCTGAAAGGTCCAATTGGTGACAACAGGGAAATCACCGTAAGACTCTCCTGTTTGCGGATTCCAACAGATTGTTCTGTTGTCCTTTCCACAAGACAATAGCAGATCATTATCTTGTTGACACCATGAAACTGAAAGCACGCCTCCGTCATGTCCCTTAAGGATCCGTTCTGGGGCGTTTGTATTCCGAAGATCCCAGACAAGAATGAGTGGGTCGGTATCGTGGGGTATTGCAGTGATCAACCTGGTGTGTTTGTTTGGGTCCCAAGCCACAGCACTGACTGCCTTTCTGCCTAAGTTGTTCAAGGTGAGGCTCTCTTTCTTCGTTTTGACATCCCAGACTGTGACAAATCCGCCGCTGCTGCCCGTAACCATTATATGTGGAACATTCTTATTCCAATCGAGGCATTCAAAGTCGTCGGCCCTTGCTACAGAATTCCCCATACGGAAAGGGTTTCCAACGTTATTCAGATCCGAAATGAACAGCTCACCTTTAGCACCCGCTGTGGCTAATAGTTCTGCCCGAAAGGGGTTGAACTGGAGCGTCTTGATTGCGCCGCTATGCTTCGTAGTACGTGACATGAACGCATCCCTAGGCGATTCAGACGAAGTATATATTTACTGGTTGTTGATTGCCTTACCCATCTCCATTCAGAAGCTTGTGAGCATTCCATAGATCCAATGATCCATTCTCCAATGCGCCAGCAATTACTCCCTTCGGAAATTCGTTATTTTCTCGTACCCATGCAATATCGTGGAATCTGCGCCAATCCACCGCTATCAGTAGGGCTTCGACGAAGGGTACTATGTATTATGTTGTTGAAGAAACGCTACTTGCCGTGAGTCGGTATCTATGCTTGCTGCTGGCCTTAGCTCATTGCCTTTTTGAGTATTGTCAAGGTCCAGATCCCACAGCTCAAGCTGTGTGTCGTTCGAGAAATCGGCATCAACTGCTCCTGCCCTTGTACCAGTCGCTAGAAACGGAGAAGCTGTGCCGGGCGACCAGGCGAAAGTAGCTGTCCTTGGAATCTCTCGTAATCTGACCATTGTGCCCACTAGGTTGCCTTAATAGCAAATCCGTGATGTGCCAGACTTTGCTTATGCACTAAAGCAGCGGTCAGGGAGTAGTACAGACAGTGTAGAACCTCTGATGTTTGACCGTGGGTATCAATTGAGGCGTGAGACTCCCTTGAAGAATCTAGTGGAATTGGAGAGCTCAGGTAAGGTATGGAAATGTTGGTTTAGATTCGTGTATGCAAGCTGTCCTCGGCTAACTGAGTCTCCATCAGCGGCGTCATTTCCGCCGATAATCATGTGATTTATACAGGTATTGTTCACTGGGGCACTTGCGACATGAAAGAATGATCTCAAGGTTCTTCCTTCATACATGAGTGCCTCTGTAAGACTCTATTCCAAGAATGATACGCACACATGAAGATACAGCATTTATTGCACCACCAACCAAGGGGTAGAATTGAATCGGAAAGCCTTGAATTAGCTTCAAATAAATCTATATTGTATGATCAGAGTCTAAGCGCCTTAAGGCTGCTGACCAAACTCTTTGATATTTCCTCAATCGAGCAGGTGAAGATTTAATCACTGAATCCTGGAGTATTGTTGGAAAAATCCCCTACATGCTGTCCTCCCAATTCGCGTACTCAAGCCATGACGGATGCTGTTTGTCCCCCCCCTCTACTGCGAACACGGTGAAGACAACTAACCTTCCCAGGCTCGCCTTAAAGCTACCGTCTATGTTGGCGGCCTCGAAAACACAGTAAATGAAAGAATCTTGACGGATGCATTCCTACCGTTTGGAGAAATCGTAGAGGTTACAATACCAAAACCCGACCTTCCCTCGTCAACAGATTCCCATCGAGGATTTGGCTACGTCGAATTCGAAATCCCAGGCGATGCAAAGGAAGCAATTGACAACATGGATCAAAGCGAGCTTTTTGGCCGAGTCATCAAGGTTGCAGCAGCGAAGCCGCAGAAGGACAGCAATGAGGGTTTGGGTAGTAAGACGGCCGTGTGGGAACAGGTAAGATATCCATATTATCTAATCAATATTAAACGTGAAGATTACGTCTACTAATTAAAGATCTAACGATAGGAGGGTTGGCTGGCCAAGCATGCAGTGAGTGATGAAGACAGATTAGCTGCGGAGAAGGGAAGGCATGCTATGGACGCCAGACCAGAGGATCCAATGCAAGGGCTCGAAGGGTTAGACGTTGCGGGACCTCAGCTGGCTTGATAGCCAGATTATATGCTTGAATAGCCCGCTTTTCACTGAGCCGTGCCCACGAGATCTACTATTTCTGGAGTCCAGGACCACTGACTCGAAAACTTAGGGTACAATTTTCATATGTACACGCTCGCGCCTTTTAAAAACCCAATCGAGAAGATACATTCTTGGAACAAGCTCATCACCTCCAGCTTTCGAGGTTCCCATCCCTGCTGTAGTTTTTGTTTATGCGCACCATGCTCCAGTCTTAGCCTCCAGAGCACCTATTTGAAGGTATCCGATCGCTTCGACTTCGTAAGGCGTAGTGTTTTGTCGGAGAAAAGCTTGTTGCCCATGCTATAGAAAGCTGCGCCTACCGCGATACTAGATATACATCAGCTATAGCTAAGTGTTAGTACCTAAGCAACTCACCCAAGTACGACTCCTGTATTAGTGGTTGATGAGTTAGTGAGTGTTTCGAAGGTTTGCCAAGTTGAGGTGGGTCATTTACCCAGAGGAATCAGTTCCGGCGGAATTTTCTTGAGCGTTCGTAGGCGTTGTGAAATAGTATGTGCTGCCAACGAGCTTCATCAGCTATACATTTCCAATTGGATCCTAGCCCAAAGCGTAGCAGTTCTTCTCAAAGCTTGTCAATCATCTTTCACAATGTGGGGCATACCACTGTGCTCTTCTTTCTGAAAGACATTAGCGAGAGTCATTCCAACAGACAAGACCAGTAGTGCTTACCGGCTGTGGCCTCATCAAAAACGGTGTAGGCCGCATCTGTAGAGCGCGTGTAGGATACATCTCAGTGAGTTGGCGCTGCTGTCGATTGCAATGGGTTGTTGCGTCAGGGCCGGAAGTGGTTTATTAGACCATTGCGATTCATAGGAAACTGGTCGCCGTACTTCCACTTCACTTCTATCTATTAGCTCTATGATGCTCTCACCTGGGATCCACTACTCATATATACAACCTTCCTGTGCAGAAAGCCCATCTTTCCTCCAATTACTTCAAAGCCATATTTTCGGACTTCCGAGATTCTCCATCCAAGGACAGAATGTCAGACGACGAATACGTGACCAAGCCCTTCAAGTTTGTTACAGGTACGCCTCCGGCTTGAGTGGACTTTGATCACAACAGCTAATCACAGTGCGGCATCAAGCCGGTATGTAAAGCCCAATCTAACCCGACGTTTATCGACCTCCAAGGCCATTGGGTCCTGCGCCATGGCCATCCACGAGTCCATCCAAGAAAGGCGTGCCGCAAGTGCTAGGACCGGACTAATCAGTACTCTATGTGCCAGGCTTTGATGCTAGGTTTCCCAACCAAAACCAGTAAATGCGCCCACGAACCCCCGATGCTTGCTATCCCGGACTTATGAAAATACAGAACAAAGCACTGCTGGCAAAACTATGTCGACTATCACAAGTGCATCCTCGCGAAGGGCGAGGACTTTGCCCCATGCCGTCAGGTACGCCGCACAGTGCCCAATCTGCTTCGACCTTTGTTATCGAGAAAGGCTACCTAATTTATGCTTTCCAGTTCTTCTTGGCGTACCGATCTTTATGCCCGAGTGCCTGGTGTCAACGATGGGATGAACAGCGAGGTACGATATTCATCCCCCAAATCCCGATATACAGATGAGCTAACGGGGGATTAGAAAAGGGAACGTTTCCCACGCGCTTGGATCAGTAGGGTTTCTTGGAGAAATGGGTAGCGTGGGCGGTTGTGGCTTACGGGAAACAGCGAAGCAATGGGGCAGTGTGAGCGTGATGTTTGACGCTTCTTTGAAATGATGTTGTGGTGATATATTAACCCAATATAATAGGGGTCTTGAATCAAACCTGATGGCCTATTCTACATTCTCAACCTTCCCATGCAATATGTATTACAGCGCCGGTCATGCAAGTCCTATAAACAGTAAACCTTCCCCCAAATCAATCCACCTCTTATGTCGCCATTACCCCCCTTGCCTGCTCCAACAACGCCTCCTCCTGCTCCTTCTGTTCGTTCAACTTTGTACTCCTTAACATATCCTGTGTGCTTTTCTTCTTCTGTTCGTCTAATGCCTGCATCTCCGCCTCCTCCTCTGGCGTCGCCTTAACTGGCGTTGCCTGGGTTAACTCCATAACTTGCTTCAATATTTCCGATTCGTGCTTGTGTTTCATGTCTATAACTTCAGTCCTCCCAGGAAAATCTGCTGCTAGTGCCTCCGCTGAAGCTGTTGTTGTACTCGTAGAAGTGACGGCAGAGGTTCCGACGGAGGGTTCGTCGAAGAAAATTGTGAGCGTAGCGGAGCCATCTTTGGCTTGTATGTCACGAGAGCGAACAACTGTCATCGATACGCCGGGATTATAGTATTTGAGTCTTGGGAGGTACATTCGCCAGAACTTGCGGCCACCAAAATGACCGCCGTCATTTTTGAAGGCGAAGTCGAGGTGCAATCTTGTGACGGAAGGAGGGAGTACAGCGGCACCAGGACCGAATCTTATGTCGAAGAGCTAGGAGATAAGTGTTAGAGTGCGCCTGGTCTCGAAATGGGCAATCGCAAACGTACTACCTGTGAGGATTATATTAATGCGGATTGAGGTGACTTTGCTGGCGGGGGACTTACAGCTTTTAGCTTCCTCATACGCTGTATGATGTTGACCATTGCGGGCTTCGGCCCAATGGGTTTGAAGGTCAATAAACCTCGAATGTTTGGTGATAATTTAGGTTGTAAGGTTTCTTACTATGCGGTTAAAGGTCACGTGCCTTGCACTTTAGCCTGGGACCAGCCCTACGGAAATATCCTACCAGGTACAGTCCATGGCCTAAAAAGGGGTTCGATTCCTATAGTCTACGGGCTGTACTCTTTACAAGTCGATATCGTCAAGTTTACAGCATACTTTATTAGAGTGTGTAAGGCCGGAATCTTTGCCATCATATCAATGAAGAATATTGTTACCATAATGCTGTTTCTACCTCGGTAGTTCTACTGAATCGATTTAGAGGGTCTCATGAAGTTAACACTGACCTTGAATAGTAGTACAAGAAACGAAGAATACTAGGCACTAACGCTTCACTGCAACGTAAGAAAGATGAGTTGTTGCCACTGCTGCTCTTCGAATGATGATGTACTGACTGTGATATCACTAACGCGGAAGAATAGAAAGAATAATGGCCTACAAAGGCAAGATGGCAACTTGCGATCGCTGATACTAAAAACACGAGGCCTACCAGGAACGCCACGTCGTCCTTATGTCTCGGTCTCCACGTCTGGCTCTCGTCCACTCAAGCCCCCAGTCAGCTTATTCTTCATCTTTTTAACCGTGAACTTAGCCCCGTCTTTCGCAAATGCAAGGTTGCGTACTGGTTTCCATTGCAGAGGCCCACGGTTTTTTCTCTTCTCAGTCTTCTTGTTCACTATCTCTGTAGCCTTCTCGTCCTTCGCACCTTTTCCATTCTGTAATTGCCCGTTTTCCGCAGCGCCACTCATGTTTTTCGCGCTACCTTCTGTGCTGGTTTGGTCCTGGACGCCTAGGTCAGCTTCGGAGCTGGAATCGCTCTCGTAGCTCCCTTCGATATTTTCGTCGTCGTCGCTTGGATCGAAACGGTCATGAACAGGTCTTTCAACGCCAGGCTCGGCTCGCTTGCGACCAGCAGAATCCATATATGCTTTCGGATCCTCATTGAAGGCACCACTCCAGTCTTGACCATCTTTGGCAAGCCACTTCTTGCGCTCCTCAGGGTCAGCTTGTTTAAGGGCGTCACGGCTTTCGACGAGAGATTGCTCGTGGAGGTCTTTGACTCTTTGAGGTAGTTCTGAAGAAACTCTCCTCTCGCGAACACCTTCAGCGAGACAAGCTTCCCAGGTTTCGAATGTCTCGCGGGTATCATTATCGACAACAAATCTTTCGTGGTCTTCGTCCATGCCGGCTTTAAACTGGCAGCGGAAATGTAGACGACCTACTTCTTCTATGTCTTCAAGGCCAGTTACCTCTTTGGCTTTGAGGTTTTCCTCAGTGACATAGTTCTGTGTCAAACGCGCTCCTTGTTTGGTTGTCCATATTGGGATGTTGACGGCAGTATCTGTATTATCCACCAGATGATGAAGCCAGACTGTGGCATAAGCAGAAGCTCCCCTCTTCCCTGCAGTATGAAATTCAAACACTAAAGGTGATCGGTAGCGGTACTTGACAGGTAGCCGCACATTATTCTTGCCATCTTGCTTTGCAATATCGAAGAACATGCCGTCACCTTCCGGTAGGCTTCGGCATTGTGTTCGGCCGATCTGGCCAACGCTGCCGCCAGTCCTCAGCTTCAACTTCGCGTGGGAACGATAGCCAAGCGCCAAAATCCGATCGCAATTGAATTCGAAGGTACCGACATCCCATCCAAGCATATTAGGTGGAAGTCTAGTTTCAATGCTTCGGAACAGCAGAGAGATTCTTACACGACCAAAACCCTGATAGGATTAGCACGGAAGGAGTAATCGTCTGTGTACATCGACTTACGATGCCACCATCAAGTGGATACCAACGAGTGACTTGAGAGCTAGAGGACAGAATCTCCGATAACTTCAAAGGCACAACACCTAGAATGGGGTCATGTTCTCTATGACGCTGGTCGCGGACAGTAACTGTGACGATCCCAGATCTCCAGTCTCTCATGAATCTTTCGGTTCCGGCGTTGAAAATGGGTTTGCTGCTGACAACTTTCGCACGAGTACGGTATACCTAATAAGACATCAATGGTGATATGGAAATAATGAGCATATTGACCTACCAATTGATCATTGAAAAGAATTGTGCAGTAGCTACTTGGCAACTTTTTGCTCTCTTCCTCTGTGATTTCGCCAGCTGGAACTGCTGGCTCGTACTCTCTACCTTTCCTATTGCCTTCGCTACCTTTAATGTTTTCGAGCTCTAGATTGACAATTTGATGAACAACTACACTGCACACCCCACTGGGCCAGAGAGGATCTGGTGGAGTATGTGCAACCGCGTCTGCAAATTTGCTATCCAAGACACCTTTCTCATCTTGAAGTTCTGGCTTGTCCTGGAGTTCTTTGGGCAGGTTGCGATCTTTTCCATCCGTTCGAAGAGCGGGCCTGAATTTGGGCTTCGAAAAATACCCAACTTCCCATCGAAGTTCTCCGGGCATGTCACTGTCAGCCTCCAAGCCCTTGAGCTTTGAAACTTGAGGATACATTTTGCCGGGATGCTGTATCATTTTCTGCATCGAAAGTTCGACTTTGCCTACGATGTCATCGGCGCTAGACCGGTCAGAGTCCCACAGCTCAATACTGAGCTGTTCGTCGGCCTTGATCAACGCAGGAGTGACCAGTAATCTGCTTGAAGTCAGTAAGTCACCGGTTGTAGGTACCTCTGCCAACTTACGCGGCCGTTTCCTCCCATATCGGGTTAAGATCGTCAGTTATTACTCGAGTGCAATACATTGGTTTCCCATATTTTGAAAATGACAGCGTGATGTAAGGATCAGAGCCTCCACCCTTGCTGCCCCGTCTGTCTTGTTTGCTCAAGCCTCGGGCTCTGTGGATGCGAATCCACATAACCCCAAGCGCCAGGACCTCCTTTTGAATGTCGTCGCCCTTGAGCATTGCGCCAAGATCTAGGGACATGGACTTGGGCGCCACATACATGCTCGCCGCAGCTGATATAGCGTAATTGACGAAGTTTGAGATCAATGGCAGGTTCAAGATATTGATACCTTTCTGAACCATGGGGATACATCCGGCTTGGACTTGCGGTAAGCCCATCAAGGTGAACGTCAGATTCTTGAGGAATGGTGGTTCAGGGCTCATTTGAAGCCGCATCCTCACAGTACCAACCAAGCCCTGCAATTCCACAAATATTGGTAGAGGGACACCAAAAAGCCCTTTCATTCCCAAGTAGAACACTAGCTGCATGTGCATGTTGGCTGCCTTTGAAGATGCCTCTGCACCACTAGGTTTGGCATGATAGGCAAATGATGCCTCAATATTATAGTAGTCACCTCCTTCCTCGTCAGCAGCAGCTTCCTGGGGATCCTTGTTCTTCTTATTCTCCTCATGGATGCTATCCTTCAGCTCCTTGACATGGGTATCCGGCAAAGCGCGAAGACTGAGAATACGGATTGGGTTCGTTCCTTGGTTAATCTCTGCTACCCTGACATTCTCAATGACCCCAGGAACTGATGCGCTCATCACGTCCTCAAGGGTATCAGCCACAGAGGCAAACATGTCCGGATCGATCAATCCCCAGAAAATGCCAAGTAGTTTATTCATCCATTCGACAGACTCCGGAAGAAGATTCGCTACCGCAGTTTCACCCCTTGATTGTTCGCTCGCCCATTCCATATCCCGACCACTTCGCACAACCTCCTTCATCCAAAGCCAGATGCCAGAGGCGATACATGCAGCGGTAGGAATTAACCCTTTCAAAGAGCCTCCGAACGTCTTCCCAAGCATGACAATTGCAAAAAAAACCCCAATACAGAGACCCCCAGCTCGCATCTCCAATGATGCAAACATCGGCTCATAGCTGACTGAAGGTGTGGGGTGGAAAAGTATGTTTGTCTTCTCTCCATGGATGGGGACATCTGAAGTACTCCCTTCCGCAACAGGGTCTGGTGGCGCTGTGATGTCTTGATTGCGTTTGTATTCGGGATTTGATTGTGACGGATCAGTTTTGACAGTAGTTGGTTTCCCGAGATTGGCATTGGGTACTGAGAGCTGAGGGTCCTCGACGGCTTTCATGAAATCCTTATTTACGTCTTCAATTTGAACCTCATTTCCGGTTGTCGGGTCTGTAACTATCTTCATGGAGCCTTCTTTCCCCGCCTTTGTCTCTCTATGTGGCGTGACATCGCTTTGGCCTGAAAGCTCTGCTTTGCGACGAGTCTCCAATCTCTGATCTCTGTCACGCTTATCTTTGTCTAGATTTTGAATGAATGTCTTGATGTCGGGAACCTTGTTAAGCCCTGTGTAACTGTCAACTCAACACTGGTAATTCATTCAACCTCCAGTCTCCTTACCGCTGTAGTGCTGTCCAGGGGCATGGTGTTGCTGCTCGTCGGCCATGGCGATAGGCCTGAGGCTCCTGGGTCAGGTAGAGTCCTGTGAATAACTTCGTCGTCGTGGATAACTTCTGCAGTTGTGAAACAACCAAGCTCCTGGACAGATCTTTCCCGCTTGACCACCGCAAGTCCCAATTGACGACTCCTAAGGTCAGCTTGCTTGCGGCTAATCTCGAGGGCCCGTAAGGTAAGGTAATTAGGGGACTAACGTATCTAAAAAAAACAAAGCGAGTCAGAGCCGCGCTAGTGCGGAAAGCAGCACAATGACATCACAGGGTTCACTCGCTCGGTGCCTCGTGAAGTTACTGTAAAGTACTCCGTACGGAGTACTCCGTAGACCGTATCTACGAGCCTCCGGCGTCTCTCGGCTCCAGTCTTTGACATCAATGGCGAACAACACTACGGCCTTCATCAACGGTCGAGCATGTATACGAGGGAAAGAAATAAGACGATCCATCTTTGTTGACCTAGATAGCGGCTTGATCGTCAGCGAGCCCAAAGAAGGGCCGTTGAAGACCGTTGACTTGAACGGCTACTTTTTGGCACCCAGCTTCCTGGAGTTACAAACCAATGGCTGCTTGGGAGTACATTTTACAAGTTATGAAGATTCCCAAACCTATCAGGAGAATCTCAGGAATATTTCCCGGCACCTTGTCACGCAAGGAGTGGGAAGTTTCTATGTCACCCTTCCAACTGTCAGTTCTGAAGTTTTCAAAAAGGTATCGATCCTTATCCTTTCACCATCTCTCCGTTCTTTCGACATGACAAAAAGTCGATGAACGAATCTTTCATCTGTAATTGGTGGCCACCTTTCACGTTATCCAGTGTAGGAACTTTTTCCGGCAAGGACATTACTTTCTCTAGAATGGTAGGAAATCCGACTCAAGTTGTTCTGAAACTAAGTTGCTTGGTTCCGTGTCTCAATTGAAGCAGCACTTGCTCATCTACTTGCATGTTCTGTGGACATGATTTTGTTCTATCTATAGCACGCCTTGGGCAAGCACCCACAGTGACTCTAAAAAAGCCCTAACCATTCTTACTGAACACTGTCCAGGTCTTGCCTGAATTGAAACCACAGGTCTTTACTGGGGCAGCTGACTTACTTGGTGCACACTGTGAAGGACCTTGGCTGAATCCGGCGAAGAAAGGAGCCCATGGTATGCCGTACCTGCATTCTCAATGGATTTGGAGTGACTATGCTAACTGGTGTAGACGAGTCCCTTATGCAGATTCCTGCTCACTCGAGTCCAGAGGGGATCTATGGTGATTCCCTATCCCTTTCGGCGGTCAAACTAGTCACTCTAGCACCGGAGCTCGAAGGCTCAATGACACTCATTGAAGCCCTCACCAAGCAGCATGGCATTGCCGTTTCTCTGGGACATTCTAGCTCCGATTTTGATACTGGCATCTCGGGCCTTGAGGCCGGTGCAAGAAACCTGACACATGTTTTCAATGCTATGAACCCGTTCCATCATCGATTGCCAGGTCTTGCAGGTTTGATTTCATCATCTAAAGCTCCGTTCTATTCCTTAATAGCCGACGGCATCCATCTTCATCCTGCAACCTTGACGATGGCATTTCGCTCGAACCCGGAGAAATGCATCCTCATCACAGATTCTATTGAGATGGCGGGTATGCCTGATGGGGTTTATCCTGGCAACGCGCAAATACCCCACCCCCAACGAAAGCAGGGAAACAAGGTTACCATTGACGGGACTGACACACTGATTGGGTCATGTAGCAGCATTGATGAGTGTGTGCAAAACCTCAAGCGTTGGAGCGGATGTAGCTGGCCTGAAGCAGTCCGTTGCGCCTCAGAGAACATAGCCGACCTTATGGACATATCAGACAGAGGCATTTTGGAAACTGGGCGGAGAGCAGATTTTGTTGTCTTAGATGGTCAAGGAAATGTTCTTCAGACCTGGAAAAAGGGAGTGCAACTTTTTGAGCGAAGATTATGAACACACTTTATCCAAGGGGGCTGGTCCGCGTCGCATAGTGGTGGCCACGATTAGCGTGCCAATCAAACCTTAGGTATCTAGATCTTTGAAACAAATTTTGCATATGTCATCAGTGTTGTTTGGTGTATGGGGAACATGAAGACGAAAGCAAGAGAGCATCTTGGCCATGCATACTTCGCACCTTGGAGTGCACACGTGAAGCACCTTACCTTCAGCTACCTAGGTTGAGTTCTAGTCAAAAGTACACGTGCCTTGTAAGGTACCTAGGTACTCGTAGAGACCTCACCACCTGCATTTGTATCGCTTACCTAGGTACCTTAGGGTACCATACCTTACAGTAGTCGTTCCGAAACCAGCGCAGGCGAATTTGGAATACCATTTCATAACCAAGGTACGGAATGATCTGGACTTCGGATGCGGAGCCGGCGGAGAGAACTACAGCGTTCTAGGTACGGGGGATTTCGATCCTTTTGGCCGTCGATTTACCCCACATTACCGCCAATCATGGTGGGGCAATAATCCTGACCTTGTTGTTGCCCGAGTTCTGGTACCAGTATCATATCATACCTTCCGGAACACTATCTCAGTCACGAGACAAGGAGATCCAGAAGTCCGAATTGTTCCCTGTGGAAACTGCATCTCTGGGCGAAATGTACATTAACATCAATTGACCACCCCAGTTCGACTAATTGCCTTTCCATCTCTTTGAGTAGTATAACAGCTTGCACAGAGAGCAAAATCCACATCTCTCCCTTCAAGAGCGCCATAACTGCGTTTCTTTTTCTGACCCATTAACACCAGCGATTACGCAGAGTGACACTTTCATTTTCCGAAGCTCCCACGATACCTGAATAGATTGTAATCATGAGTGAAGGCGACGTGAAGCCTGCCACCATGGTGGTGGCAGAGGCCCACAATATAGGTAAGAGAAGGTCCAGGCTGGAGTGGCAGCTTGGACGCTAATCTAGAATTTAGATACGTACAATATCCCCAAGCCGATGTTTGAGTGAGTAGTCGGATTCTATAAAGCACGCGTCAGAGAACCATGCTGACTCTGGACAGCAAGCATCCTGCGAAACCCCACTTAGACGGCCTCGACGAGTACAAAAAGCTCTACAAAGAGTCCATTGAAGACCCAGACAAGTTCTGGGGGAAGATGGCACGCGATCTTCTGACGTGGGAACGGGATTTCCAAACGGTACACACAGGATCCTTTACCCATGGTGACAACGCATGGTTCCTAGAAGGCAGGCTCAACGCTTCGTACAACTGTGTCGACCGCCATGCCATCAAGAATCCCGAGAAGCCAGCGATCATATACGAGGCTGACGAAGCAAATGAGGGACGAATCATCACATACGGCGAGCTTCTCCGCGAGGTCTCAAGACTCTCCTATGTCCTGAAGCAAATGGGCGTCAACAAGGGCGACAGTGTTGCTATTTACTTGCCCATGATTCCCGAAGCCTTAATAGCCTTCCTTGCATGTGCTCGTATTGGTGCTGTGCACTCTGTGGTCTTCGCTGGTTTCTCTGCGGGATCTCTACGAGACCGTGTAATCGATGCTCAGTCGAAAGTAGTCATTACCAGCGATGAGGGTAAGCGAGGTGGTAAAGTAATTGGAACAAAGAAGATTGTCGACGACGCTTTGAGTCAGTGTCCAGATGTCACTCATTGTCTGGTCTTCAAACGTACCGGTGCCGATGTGCCATGGACCAAGAACCGGGATTGGTGGTGGCACGAGGAGGCGGAGAAATACCCAAATTACATCGCGCCGGAGCCGATGAACTCTGAAGACCCGCTTTTCCTGCTTTATACATCTGGATCCACTGGAAAGCCGAAGGGTGTGATGCATACCACAGGTGGCTACCTACTAGGAGCAGCAGCGACTGGGAAATACGTCTTCGACATCCATCCGAACGACAAGTTCTTCTGCGCCGGTGATGTTGGCTGGATCACTGGACACACATACGTGGTGTATGCACCGCTTGTGCTTGGGGTAGCTACTGTTGTCTTTGAAGGAACCCCGGCTTACCCCAGTTTCTCCCGCTACTGGGAGGTCGTTGATAAGCACCAAGTCACTCAGTTTTATGTGGCTCCTACTGCACTAAGGCTACTGAAGCGGGCCGGTGACTCGCATACGAAGCATCCGATGAAGCATCTTCGCATCCTTGGATCCGTTGGTGAACCTATAGCTGCTGAGATATGGAAATGGTATTTTGAGATTGTGGGAAAGGAGGAAGCTCACGTTGTGGACGTACGTTGATGGCAAACCCTCCTAGATCTTTGATCGGACTAATGCAATCTGTAGACATACTGGCAAACCGAGACTGGCTCACATATAATCACACCGCTCGGAGGAGTAACACCCACGAAGCCCGGAAGCGCATCTTTGCCCTTTTTCGGTATTGAACCCGCTATCATCGACCCTGTCTCTGGTGAAGAGATCCATGGAAACGATGTAGAGGGCGTTTTGGCGATCAAGAAGCCGTGGCCTAGCATGGCTCGCACGGTTTGGGGTGCACACAAGAGATATATGGACACTTACTTGAATGTTTACCCCGGGTACTACGTGAGTACCACTAACAACCTTCCGGTGCAGCTCCTGACGGAAAGCAGTTCACGGGAGATGGTGCTGGCCGTGATCATGAGGGCTACTACTGGATCCGAGGTCGTGTCGATGACGTGGTCAATGTCTCTGGTCACAGATTGTCAACGGCAGAAATCGAGGCGGCTCTCATTGAACATCGTAAGTATTACAGGCACCAGTGGTGAGAGTACAACACTGAAGATGTCTTAGACCAAGTTGCCGAAGCTGCAGTCGTTGGCATTAACGACGAGCTTACAGGCCAGGCTGTGAACGCCTTCGTCTCACTCAAGGAGGGCAATGAGACGAGTGACCAGGTCCGCAAAGATCTCATCTCTCAGGTTCGGAAATCCATCGGACCTTTTGCCGCTCCCAAGGCTGTGTTTGTTGTGGATGATCTCCCCAAGACTCGGTCGGGCAAGATCATGAGACGTATTCTACGTAAGATCTTGTCCGGAGAAGAAGATTCCCTTGGAGATATCTCGACCGTGAGTAACGGTTCCATTGTAGAACCATCCGAAAGCGTACTGACAGCGAATGTAGCTATCTGACCCGAGCGTGGTGGAGTCGATTGTCAAGATTGTTCAGGCGTCGCGCAAGAAGTGAAAAGGAACCATCGTATCGTTGCAGTATCTATCGTACAAGATCGGGGCTTGGATATTCATTTCAGCGCTTGTCTCTGTGTATCTAGTGGCGTTCAATTGAGCTTCAATTATGGAAGTCAGCGATTCTATATCTCGAGATGATGAAACTAAATGTCAAGCGAATACTATATGCTTTAGGGTACGTGGGTACTTACCTTACTCATCCTTTCATTAGAGCTCTCTGTTCTAGTGTCCGTAACTGTTTTAAGGTGATTGATTCGTACAAAGAAAGCGAGCCGACGAGGGGCCTGGGGGTACTGTACATAGGTACGTTGAGGAGCCTGAACAAGGCTGAGACCGATAGGGTTGCAGACTCCAAAAGGTCCGGACTTGTAAACCAATCAATAATCAATCAACTTGCGTTGCCACTCTCCCCGCCAACCCTGGATAATCCCCTAAGCAGTCAGATTCGTAATCTTCAACAACCGAGACATGAGAACACCAGATGCACCAAAGCATCGTACTGTAATACATTCACTTCTGTGTTGATTCTATCAGCGAACATTGTGATGCTTTGCTTAATGCTCTAATGTGAACTTGCTCTTTTACGCTTCGTTGTCGTTGTCGTTGTTATTGTTGTCGTTGCTCTTTCTTCAGCTCCTCCAAAATACCTACCAATACGACGAGTGCTTGCGCGGCAACGCCTTGGCGAACCACCAACCAGACCATCCCTCGGCCTGCCCCAGTTGACTTCTGGCCCATGGAACCAGATTTACAAGAACTACAACGTATCAACCATTACCGTCGTTCATTCACTGCTGCATCGTACTTCTTACGAAACAACTCGCTGTGTTCGCTGCTTGAACCTGAGTGGCGCCTTGCGGAGCCTTCGTCAACGGACTTTCTACACTGTCGCTTTCCTTCATTAATCACATTATGAAAGTGCCATGGCGACTACCAGCGGTTGTCAGCGCTCTATGTCTTTTGTTTGTTACTTCACAAGGTGCGTCCATCCTAAGCCCTAATGTAAGACCACAAGGCTAACGTGCGAACAGCGAGCTCTCGAAGTAGAGAGCCTCTAAAATACCTGTCATTAATCGAAAATCCGGAGATACGGACACCTTCGCATCGTGTACATGCCGTTTCGCACTTCGATATCCACTTCAACCTCCACCAGAGTCAGCAGCGCATAAAGCTCAGCCTAGAACCTAACCACGATATCTTGGCGGAAGGGGCTACGGTCCAATACTTGAACTCAGCCGGAGAGGTGATTGGAACGAAACAGATTGTTCGAGACGATCACAAGGTCTTCAAGGGCGATGCTTGGGTTCAGAGCCATGATGGGAGTTGGACGAACGCTGGATGGGCAAGGATTGTGGTCCGGAGAGATGGAACCGACCCGCTGTTCGAGGGGGCTTTTACGATCATGCACGATAACCATCACATCCAGCTACGATCCTATTACATGTCGACAAAGCATGATCTCGACCCGGACGTCGAACACAGCGATGACGAGTATATGGTTATGTTCCGAGATTCAGACATAGGGAGGATCGGCCACACGGAATTGAAGCGATCAGGCGACAAAGGCTTTTCCTGTCGTTCAGATAAATTGTCCTTCAACTCGAATCCTCAGCATCCTGTCTTTTCGCCAAAGCTTAAGCGCGATGTCGGGTTCTGGGGCTCTATGCCCGTAAATTCCTTGTTTGGAAAGAGACAGATCGATACGCCTGGCATTCCATCCGGTGGCAATTCTGGAGGTGTCAACCTCAAAGATAGTATTGGCAGCACGCTGGGTTGTTCGCTAAGCCGAAGGGTCGCTTTAATCGGGGTTGCTACAGACTGCACTTATACCGGAACCTTCAATTCGACCCAAAGTGCCCACGCAAATGTCATCACCCAGATCAATACGGCGTCGAGCTTATACGAGAAGAGTTTCAATATAACGCTTGGGCTTAAAGACCTCACCGTAATGGAAGCTGTATGTCCTGGTGCCCCTGCTCCAGCTACACCATGGAACATTGGTTGCGGCGGCACCAATTCTTCAATCACAGATCGGCTTAATACTTTCTCTCAGTGGCGAGGCCAAAGAAAAGACCAACACGCCTACTGGACTCTTTTGACGAACTGTAAAACCGGCGCAGAAGTCGGGCTAGCATGGCTCGGGCAAGCGTGTGTTACCGACGTCAATAATGCCCCTGGAGAAGTTGTCAGTGGCGCCAACGTTGTAGCCAAGACCTCTACCGAGTGGCAAGTCATTGCTCATGAAACCGGCCATACATTTGGTGCGGTACACGACTGCGATCCGTCGACCTGTTCCAACAGCAATGCCGTCAATGCGCAGCAATGTTGCCCTCTTAGCGCAAGTACTTGCGATGCAGGATCACAATTTATCATGAATCCTTCTACAGGGAATGGCATTACACAGTTTAGTCCCTGTTCTATTGGCAACATCTGCTCTGCCATCGGCCGCAATAGCGTTAACACTTCATGTCTCCAGAATAACAAGGGCGTTGTGACCATTTCCGGCAATCAATGTGGTAACGGTATTGTCGAAGCGGGCGAGGACTGCGATTGCGGAGGTACTGCCAGCTGCGGTAATAATCAGTGCTGCGATCCAGCTACCTGCAAATTCAAGAATAGCGCTGTCTGCGACGACTCCAACGAAGACTGCTGTAAAGGATGCAAATTCGCTTCCTCTGGTACAGTCTGTCGTCCTAGTACTGGCGTCTGCGATCCGCAAGAGACCTGTTCAGGGACCAACGCAACATGCCCGCCTGATCAAACGACGCCCAATGGCCAAAGTTGTGGTAATAGCTCGGTTTCTCTCCAATGTACCAGCGGACAATGCACCTCAAGGGACAAGCAGTGCAAGACTTTGATGGGATCATACACCACGAAGAATGACACGTATGCCTGCAACAGCCAAGACTGTACGCTCTCGTGTGCTTCTCCTGAGTTCGGGCCAGGTGTTTGCTACAGCATGCAGCAGAACTTCTTAGACGGTACAGTCTGCGGTGGCGGCGGATCCTGCGTCAACGTAAGTCCAATGATCTACCTCATCACCACTCCCCTGCCAAACCCTCCCTCATGAATCACACTAACACACAAAAGGGCCAATGCAAAGGCTCCTCCGTAGCAAAAGAAGTCGGCTCCTGGATCCACGACAACCGTAACCTCGTCATTGGCATCGCCTGCGGCGTCGGCGGCCTCCTCCTCCTCAGCATCCTCGGCTGCATCGTCCGTCGCTGCCGGCGCCCCGCCCGCGTACGAAAACCCCAACCTCGTCCCCCAATGATGCAGAATGGCTGGGCTGGGGGCCCCGCGCCACAACAATCACAAGGGGGCTGGGGGAATGGCAGGAGAGGAGGGGGCGAGAGTCAGTATTGGCAGCATTTGCCGCCGCCGCTGCCGCCGCAGTATGCGCAGCCGAGTATCAGGTATGCTTGATCTAGCGTTTGGGATCGAAGATACGATTATAGAGGGTAGAGGCGTGGCATGGCATAGGGATGAGACATTTGCATTTGGATGGAGTCGATCTTTCTTTGGGAATTTTTCAAAGTGGAGGTAAAAGGTCTGTTCTAGCCGGGATTGAACGTAAAGGGGGTATGGCATGGGATGGACGCGTCCTTGACGATAGATGTATATCTCATAGATACTATATATATCAAGATTTTCCCCTGCTGTCGGCCAACCTGCGGGCGTCATTCTCTGCCATTGAAATCTTTCAGCAGCTTTGTTTTGGCATAGCTTCCGGCGCAGTGTGTGTGCTACCGCTTGGATGAACAGCCCACAACGCTATCGGATCAGCTTCCCTATCTCCTGGCATAGCATAATACTTGGGCTTTTGTGATGCTGACGTCGTTGCAGCCTTCCTCGTGAACCTTTGACATTTCGATGTTTGTTTCTTGGTGAATTTTCGTTTCCTCTTCGTTTTCTTTCATTATTATTATTAATATTACTTTCTCTTCTTGTCGACTGGCAACGAGATTCATCTGTACATGATGTCAACTACGAACCTTTTGATTCTATTCTGTGTTCGAATAGAAGTCAGAAGAGTCAAGAGATCTCAATTCGACGCAGTTCAAACGATGTTAGAACATTGCATGATCAGAAAAGTCATCATGCAGAGTTTTCATCTACGCGACAACATTCCTTCTAACAGTCACAATCGATCTACGAAGAAGACTAATGACATGTCGATGTCAGTAAGAGATGAAAAGATACTACTAGTGAAATAAACAACTCAGATGAAGAGTCTGCGAATTGTGATTACAAGTGATCAAAGAATTTGCGACTCGTCGACTGCATCGATATCGAAACATCTTCATCACATTAACAGTGTCATCAAGTAATTGATGAAAAGATATCAGATAAAATAATCATTTCAGATGAAGAGTCTGAAAGTCGTGATTACAATGTTCGAAGAAGTAGTGACTCATCGATCACGCTGATATACTGAGAGAGTTTGAGCTCATCTTCTTTACTTGACGTCAGATCATACATCTATCTATGTGAAAAATTGAGAGCTCATGAGAATGATCAGAATGCATTCTCTACTATTGATCAAAGTCATGCATCGAATGATTGCGATCGCACGTCTATACTAACAATCTATTCAACGTCTACGTGACACAAGTCAAATCAAGAGCAGAATAGAGTTATCTAATACAATCACACTTTATCTTCTCATCGTACACGTCTCTCTTTCATCACATATTTCTCTGCTCAATGAATGACAATCATTGAGCAAGAGAACACAGTTTCTGCGTTACAATCATGAGCATCACGAATGCAAAGAAACGTCTTTCGTCTTTGAATCGAGAATCGAATCGAAACATCGTTGTATAGAATATCGTCAATGAAGAGCAGAGCAAAGACGATGCGTTACAACAAACAGCACAGACACTCGTAAGAGTTTGCTCGAGCGTCACGCGCTGAATAGAAGCTATAGGTTCATTATTGATAACACAGTGCCAATTTTATTGTTTCGACGGCGTGAAGTCGTTGTGTAGTCGGCGAGCGATTTTCTCCCCCAGAGGATTTTGTCCGTTCGATACACATAGCATAGTTTTCCCCCATGGGTCGGGCCTAAACCGATGTCACAAGGGTGTATGAATTCAAATCAAATCAAATCAAATCAAATCAAATCCTCTTCTTGCCTTGTTCGCATTCTATTGTTTATCCCTTGTTCATCCTTGGTGTCTTTATCTGAATTTGTTCGGAGACAGGAGGGGAACGTAGATACCAGGATACGAATTTCAGCATGTTTGATTGCCATTATAAGCCCCATGTCATTCTTCGTTATCCATCGACCCGATGCTACTGACGCAATGGATCATCTCAACCCTCTCGCCAACCACCCCTCCCACCATCCTCTGACCCCCAACACCGCCGCCCTCCCACCATCTCCCCCGTCATTGCCCCCCGGATCCCCCAGTATAGTCGCAAATAACCAAAACACGGCCGCCACCCCCGCTGCTACAGAGATCCATGTCGCATAAATCGGCCCAAGCAAATTCACCAGTACCAACATACATAAACTAGGTTTAGTTGTAGGGCTGCTGTCATCGATCGGCGAGTAGATGAGACCGAGTTGGAAGCTCAAGGGCGGGGAAAGGAAGCGGAGGAGTTGGGTTGTAAGCGGGGTGTGGGACTTGCAACAGAGGCAAAGGAGGGAGAGGAGGAGCATTGAGGTGGTTATGAGGAGGGTATAGAGGGAGATGAGGAGGCTGAGAGGTGGTGAGAAGAGGGCGAGGTAGGTCTGTTGCGGGGAGGGGGTTAGCCATGATATTGATAGATTTGGGTGAGCGGAGCTTTACGACGACCCATACTGTATGCTCTTCAGCATCTGAAATTCCTTCGAACACATCGTTATAGATGTATTTGATTTTTGAAGCGGGGAGTTGTGCAGTCGTATTGTCGTTATACTGCCTTGCTCTATCTTCTAGGAAACCTTTTTCGGGATCTTTAGACCTGTCCGTTACTGTCTCTCGTCGAGCGCATTGGCTTTCTGACACGCCGTTTCTAGCCAGCGCTGGAAGGTCCATGCTGCAATCTCCTCTCGTTCCGTGCCCATTCTTGAGGCTTCCTGGGCGCTCGACAGGGGATCCACACTTATGTAGCGCCGGCTCCAGAGGAGAGAGAGGAGAGAGATGAGAGGGAGTCGGCAAGTATCTTGCTACCGAGGGCCTCGCTGGCAGAGGCGACGGTTGATGAGAGTGTCTGGCAGTTGCAGGTACGCCTGTGAACGCCGTTTTCTGACCCTCTGCTTCTGGCAAAAGCGGCCCTAAGAAGGGAATTTCTATGTGATCAGTCCTCCAACATTCTTTGGATGCTTTTTGTGTCATGACGAAAGTGCCGATAGAAAGGAATGCTGAGCACTATTGCAGCACAAAATCAACAGCGAGACTGGATTGGAAAAAGATGGGGCAGAACAGCGAAACCCATAGCTTCAAATAGCATCGTTTCCATTCCTTCTTGCATGATGAAGAAGGCCTGAAAGTCTTGGAAGTCTTGGAGTCCTTGGTGTCTTTCGCCAGCATCGGCAATCATGTTTGCTGGGCATGCTGGGCGGTTCTTGGCGACCATCGCTGCAGGCAGCGCGTTACATGTAGCCAAGAAGCTTGGAAGTCTTGGTCTTCCTTGGCAGCCAAGGGCCCAAGACGATAGCGTGGGCATGACTTGTCATTGCGAGATTGTGTTTCCACTCTCGCACGGCTGGGTGATATCAGCATCCGCTTTATCCGCTGTCTTGGGCAAAGGTAGGTGGGTAGGTTGATATATCGCCCTTCGACTCTATGCGACCTTGCTGGCCTTTGGACAAGACGACGATTGTTTGATAAGTGAGTTAGAGCCAAGCCAAACTTGTTATATTACCATTGGGCTAAAAAGGTTGCAATCTCAATACGGTATGAAAACTCTGGTGACTAAGGTACCGAATTCCGTCGCCAATTGAACCAAAAGACTATGAATCGCCATTGAGAGTGAACATATAAAACAGAAGTAATGCCTCCTGTGTTCCAGCTTTGACAAGCTACCGAACATCCCAATTGTTGCTGTCCCCTATATCAAAAAGTCCTACCTCCCCGTCATCTACCACCAGTATAATAAAGGCAATGGTCCGCCTCCATCAACGTTAAGCAAACCCAAGGCATGCCCTACCGCTGAAGAGAACACCACCACAATACTCATATAGACATGCTGTATCCCTATGTAACCCCAGAAAATTGGACATCCTTTCTTACTTGCAACAAAGAAGACATCGACGCTTGAAAAGGGGGAAATCGTAAGGGACAAAGGCTCCGAATCCGAATCGATCAGAAAACTTAATGTCGGTTTTCCGAGGACGATGAAAATCGATCTGTGGCGTTGGACGGAGACCATACGTAAAGTTGTGGTGTCGCTCAAGGCAGTTATGCCTGAGATTCAATCTTGGTTTGTCCGTTCAACATGCCACGTTGCGGGCTGTTGCGACCGCCAGAGCTTCCGTTGCGCTTCTCGTCCTCGCCTTCATCGTCATAATCCTCGTCCACGTCCATCTTGCGGGCAGCGGACTCATAAGCTTCTCGGCTGCGCTCGTCTCGCCCAGTGTCATTGATGGGAGGTAACTGTTCCTGCGGCTGCGACTGTTGCTGTTGATGCATCGACGGTAGCGTTGGTGGATGGTGAGCTGCTTCAGAAGGGTGATAATTCTCATCCGCCCGTCTCTGTTCTTCGTGCCGAGCTTCGGAAGAGCTGTGTCTGCGTCTAATAGGAGAGGATGGCTGTCTACCGCGTGGGGAGATTGGCCTTTGACGGGGCGAGGGTTTCCTGTCAGGCGGCGACGCCCGGCGATAACGTGTCTCCTCCATTCTGCTGCGGTTCTCACCATTTGCAGGGACTTTATGCATACCCTTGTAGTCATCATCGGAATCGAGCATCCGCTTGAATCCGCTGAGCGGTCGTTCCTCTCTCTCACCACGTGCGGCAGCTTCAGCGGCAACAAGCGCTGCTACTGGTGGAGGGGCACCGGCAGCTATACCTCCAGGTTGGGATGGAGGAGCGGGTGGGTAATGGTGTGGATGTGAGTAGCTAGGACATGGAGAAGGTGCTCTGTCCTCTGCGATCGGTCTTATTTCAGGCGGAGGGCTGTTTCCCCGTCCGTAGGGAGGCATAGGGCCAGAAGCGCCATGACCTCCACTCGGCGGATGGCCCACACCAGCACTTGGAGGACCATAATTCGGGTTCGTGATACGGTTCGGAGCAGACGTCTGGGGTGCAGGAGGTGCCAGCGGCTGTGGTAGACCTTGCTGTCCTGGGTACGAACTTGACCCGATGTGATTTACATTTGGTGGAGGTGACGGTCGTCGTACTGGAGTATGACGATGCTGCTCTTGGTATTGTCTCATTTGTTCTTGCCGTGGGCTAAGTTGTCTCTGTGGTAGCGGCGCTCTAATGGTTTCGCGCTGGTCGTATGGATTTGGCGGCTGAGGCTGCGGTTGCGGCTGCTGGATTTCAGCTAGCCGTCGGCTCCAATCCTGGGCAGGACCACTAGGCGCAGGGCCAGGGGCTTGTGGCATCGAGCCAGGCCCTGGTACTCCCCATTGAGGGCCAGGAGGCGCACCGACGCCGGCAGCCTGATACTGCTGCGGATGCACATCTTGGGGAACAGGGGCACCCTGTTGGTTTGGCATGCCTGTGGATTGGCCATTGTTGCGAAGTAGCTGTAACCGTGCTTTGATGTGGATGTTAGAAGGGTCAAGGTCAGCTGCACGTTGGTAGGCGTCGAGCGCATCCGCCGTTTGATTGTTGCACGATTCGTACTGTCAAACCGTAAGTACCGTTTTGATCATCAGGTGTTTCTAGCAAACTTACCAAAGTCCCAAGATCGTACCAGACTTCGGAGATGTAGGGATTCAAACGGATTGCTCGGGAGTATGCGTCGAGGGCGTCCCGGTACTGGTTGATCTGGTAATATAGAACGCCGATCGAACACCAGAATGTAGGGTTCCGACCGTCTCGGTACACTGCTTGCTGATACGCCTCATAGGCCTTCGAATACTTTTGCTGGGACATGTAGCATCTACCAAGGAGGTACCAGCTTTGTGCATCAGAGTTGTCTGAAACGGAGAAGAATCAGCAGACTGATCTAGAGGCTTGGGCGACCGTACTTACCTGAGCTGACAGATTTTTCCAAATACTCGATAGCGTGCTCCTGGCTGCTGAACGCGGTGCTTTGTTGGTGATGCAGCCACCCGAGCTGTTGTAAGACTTTCGCGTGATTGGGGTCCCGGTCGAGAACCCGTCGGTAGGCAGCTTTCGCGGAGTCATACTGAAAAGGCGGTGTCAACTAACGTCAAACGAAGAAGATACCAGGCTACTTACATCTTTCTGCTGCTCATGGACGTGGCCGATCTGAAACCAAATATCTTCTTCTGTCAGAGGTCTGGGCGGATTTGTAACAATGTATTTGAAGCACTGGAACAACTCTTAGCAACTATGAGAACCATAGCGGAGGTTGGCTTATACCTCTAAACTTTGATTGTACTTTTGCTGCTGTTTATAGATTATCCCAAGACGGAAATATATTTCATTCGCCTTTTCAAAGTCGGGTTGCATACGCATTACCTGGGAGAAGGCCTCCTCGGCATGCTCAAGAGATCCGTAGCGATCGTAAAGAATACCGATACCATACCAGAGTTTCGGTTCCTGCCATCAACACTTTAGCCAATGCAGATATAGGGATGAGGTGAAAACGGACCTTCGGATCTCGTAGGTGATACAGCGCTTGCTGATAGGCAGCATAGGCTTGTTGGAGATCTTCCATCATAAGGAAGCAATGACCTTCGCGTCGTATCAGCCAATTGTTCTAGATAGATCGAAACCATGTATTTACCCAGACTGCCCCAAACTTCGCCATTACTCGAATCGAGTTTCAGTATGGCTTGCAGAAATTCGACGGCTCTCGGGAAGTTCTCTTTGGTCCTAAGTATGCAGGATATAGCGTTCATTGCTTGTATGGATTGCATGTTGTGTCGTAAGGCTTGTTCGTAGGCCATCACGGCGTCGTCGAGGTTGCCCATCAGTTCGGTCGCACTGCCTGCGATTCTGTTAGATCGTCATGGTTCGAGCCTGTCTGACGTCCCTCGTAACAGACCTATGCCCAACCAGACTGCTTCATTAAGGGAGGCCAGGTGCGCCGGGGTAATCTTATGGTGTGCTTGCATCGGCATATGTCCATTGACCTGGTGATGGCCGCCCTGGGGACCATGATGAAGGTGTAGCCCTCCAGGCGGTGATGCTTGTGGATGATGACTGGCCATCTTTTCAGGCAGATGCGGGAAGGCAGAGGGAAAACCTCAACAGCCCTGGAGGAAAACCGCAGGATTCAGAGCGTGACCACGATGTATAGCGATGTCCCAAACTCGCTGACGTTATGTAAGCGAAAGATTAGCCTTGATTCGTTGAGCTGCACTACGCTTGGGCCAACATGCCCAATCGTCGTTTTCGTTGCGAAGAAATGGGCGAAATCCGAATCAATCAACTGGGTAGACTCAGCACGATTATTGCGATGAAGGGGAGGTTTGGACGACGGGACTACAATAATGACAATAATGATTAGGTGAGTTTCGCACCCGTGCTAATTCTGGGGGAGAGAGACCTTCCCCCCCCCTGTTTGATGGCGTATCCAGGCGGGCAGAGAAACAACCCTGTGGCACACTGCATGCTGCTGCAGCCAAGAGGGCACTAAGTCCGAACAACTGCCAGCCACTTGCGCTGACAGATCTCCCTTTGCCCCCCCCCCAAACTTCCATTCTGTCCGAAACAAGTTCGGTCACGTGTGATATCCTCCTTCCGCAATCTTCCAATCCATCTGCTGCTACGCAATACAGTACGGAAGTACTCCGTACTCCGTACCTTAAAGGGAACTTGCCCAACTCGACAACTCGGCTACTCAGCCTTATACCTCGGACCACACCCGCTTTTCAATTCTGCTGGATGAGAGGTTCCAGCTCGTGGGGACTCCGTCCTGATCCGCTCAACGCGAGAGAGAGCTCCTGTACTTATAGGCTTATACTGTCGTAGGCACTTTCCGATAGCCTGATGCCGCTAGCCGTCCGTTGCTCTGCTGGAGCAGCGGCGCATATGTGCACAGTGGATTCGGTGGCGCTGGGTATGTGCTTCGCTTATTCCGTACTTGTAGTCTTGTACGACAGCGTACAGAGCATTTCTCGTAAGGATCACCGGTCGAGGAAGGGGGGGGGGTGACCCAGCGGGCGGAAAATCAACGACTACCCTGAGAGCCGAAAAGGGCCGCTGGAATACAGGCTAAGGCACAAAGATAAAGTATATGCGACATTGTCACTGCTCGGAAGCATTCGTGGCATTGCCCTCATACTGTGGGTCTCGCTACTACCTAAGGTAGGTGGGTAGGTAGGGAGGTTCTAGGGACTCTGTGCAGGAGGCTACGGCAGACATGCGCTTGCGTCTCTCGATCGGAATGACTTCATGGGGCCGTTGGGCATCATGGATAGACCATTCGACACGAATCCGAATGTGGCTACGGAGGTAAGGTACTTAACGTGCCCACCACGATCATGCTCCGAATAAGTCACTACCTACTCCGTAACGTTGCACCGATGGGAAAAGGTGGGATCGGATCCCGCAAGATTTGAAGCGCCGTGGCCCGCCAAATTGGAGGAACCGCTAGGTCCAAGCACACCACAATTCACAAACGAGCCTCGACCGGCCTTGCCGGGCGTGGCTGGTGTGGGGATGGATCAAACCACACGTGCCTCGAAGTACAACTACTGTACTCTAGGTATCCCCCTCGACAGATGAGACAATAAGAACCAAGGTAGTGCGGATAAAGGTCTTCTCCTGGACTTGCCACGTGGGCTGGACAATACAGGAAAGATTGTCTTTCGCCCTGACATGGCTGTGAGACCAGTCTCAACAGTTCCTCTGTCACTGCATAGAACTACCTATATTGTGACTTACGGACCCAGGATGCCTGGATGGGTGGAATCGGAGATGCCTAATCACCAAGAGTATGGTCTGAAGTGTTTCAAGTTTCATGTTTCATGTCTCATGTCTCATGGATCTGAGCCGCATGTTTGTTGCTGATACTTTGACGTTCTTGTATGTGGTGTTGGCAAATACTCGGGGTGGGAATCCTTCGTGGATTTGGACGTCGAGTTGGCAGGGCCCGCCTCCGATTTCCGGATCAAGGACGACACTGACTCCGGTTGGAACAGAGACATTACACCTTTCGGATACTTTCCACAATGATCTCTTCTGTAATTCCTGGCATAATCACGATTCAATACCGCTTTCATGTACCTCTTCAAAACACTATGTGAACATGAATCCGGCGAACTTTAGTACTTGGCTTTTTGTGTTCTGAGAACTCACCTGTCCTTACTGCCACGATTCCACATTTCTATCATTACGCTCAAGAGTCAGTGTATTCCGTACTAAAGGAAGAAAACAAGTTAACGTAACGGCTGAGAAATCTACTAATTGATCCGCTGCTGAAGCATTTCACGTCCTTTCAACTAGGTAGATCGTCTATATTAAAACCTATCCACAGTGTAGCCAGACTTTTGACTAGATAGCTATTTGAGATAAAAGAAGGTTCGAAATCATGCAACGATGATATCCCGGGTCCCTCGGTTGCCCTGCAAGGCGGAAATCTCGCTAAACTCACGCTAACTAATCCGCACACAACTATACCAGAGATTTGTACAGCCCGAGGAACCAAATCACTGCAACTTTGATACCATCAGCCATGTCGCACCGTAAATTCGAGGGTACGTGTCCAAAACACCAATTACTACAAGGGAAGAAGGATTGCTGATGTGTAAACAGCACCCCGCCATGGGTCACTGGCGTTTCTACCTCGAAAGCGGGCAAGCAGACATAGGGGAAAGGTGTGTAGCTGGCTCGTTACTACCAATACCAAGCTAATGATCTTCTACAGGTCAAGAGCTTTCCCAAAGATAATCCCAAGGAGCCTGTCCATCTTACCGCTGCCATGGGATATAAAGCTGGAATGACCACAATTGTCCGTGATTTGGATCGACCCGGAGCCAAAATGCACAAGAAAGAGGTTGTCGAAGCTGTTACGGTCATTGAAACACCGCCCGTACGGTTCGCCCACTTCCGATCTAGCTCACTATGCTAATATCTGTCTTTAGATGATTGTTGTTGGTCTTGTTGGCTATATTGAGACTCCACGCGGCCTTCGATCACTCACCACTGTCTGGGCCGAACATCTCAGTGATGAAGTTAAGCGTCGCTTTTACAAAAACTGGTACAAGTCAAAGAAGAAGGCTTTCACCAAGTACGCCAAGAAACACGCCGAGGACTCTGGCAAACCAATCAACCGTGAGCTCGAGCGTATTAAAAAATACTGCACTGTCGTCCGTGTTCTCGCGCACACTCAGATTCGCAAGACACCCCTCAAGCAGAAGAAGGCGCATTTGATGGAAATCCAGGTCAACGGTGGCAGTGTTCCAGACAAAGTCGACTTTGGCAAAGGTCTTTTCGAGAAGCCGGTGGAGATCAACTCTATCTTCGAAAAGGACGAGATGATCGATTGCATCGCGGTTACGAAAGGCCACGGTTTCACTGGTGTTACGAGCAGATGGGGTACTAAGAAGCTACCAAGGAAGACGCACAAAGGTCTTCGTAAGGTTGCTTGTATTGGCGCATGGCATCCTTCCCACGTTCAATGGACGGTTGGTCGCGCCGGTCAAGACGGGTACCACCATCGAACTTCAGTCAACCACAAGGTGTACCGTATTGGGAGCGGTGTAGCAGAAGACAACGCCTCAACTGAGTTCGATGTTTCAAAGAAACAGATCACCCCGTAAGCAGTCAGTTCCATTACATTCATGATTATAGCTAATAGAAATCTAGCATGGGTGGCTTTGTTCGTTATGGAGAGGTGAAGAACGACTTCGTGCTACTGAAGGGCTGTGTTCCAGGAGTCAAGAAGCGAATCATGACCCTTCGTAAATCAATGTTCGTACACACGAGCCGGAAAGCTTTGGAGAAGGTGGACTTGAAATGGATTGACACGTCGTCTAAATTCGGGCATGGAGCCTACCAGACGCCGGCGGAGAAGAAGCAGTACCTGGGTACATTGAAGAAGGATCTTGCTACTGCTGCTTGATCTGGTTGTTTTCGTAATGAGCGATAGGGGCTTAGGTAGTTATCTTATGACCAGGGAAGATCTGCCAATCTCTAGCACTTATGAACACTAGAGTAGCCTTCTAAGCTCCAACATCATTCGTACATACCTCATTTTAGACATGAAAAAATCAAATTGTGTTGGCGCCCTGCGGACAGTCGCTGCGGCTACGCCCAGGGTCCAGGCTGATCACTGCGTCATAAGCTCCAGTAGGTCAAGCCAATGGACAGGTTTAAATGCGGCAGCGCAATGTGAGCAGAGGAAGACATTCTTCAGTCGATATTAACAATTAGTAAAGCTGTCCGAAAGGATCAAGCGGGACAAATTCGCTTTATTCATAAACCTCCACCTCAAGCCATGTCTTCAGACAACGCCTATAGTAATTTCCTGGATAAAGCAAATCAAGATACTGGCGCTAGCAAAGCTTCAGCACTGGCGAAAACTGCAAATACCAAAGCCGTGGATACTGATGTACCTATGACGCTTAAGGCTGTCGAGCAGTACTACACATCTGAAGCCGACGAGCCATTCGAGCCTGTCAGCTTGAAGTGGGATGGCAGGAACATGCCTTCAGAAAGTATTAGCCCTCAAATCCTCCTCGGTTTATACTATTCAAAGAAGCATCGCTAACGTCACATTTGCATAGACGAGTTCAAAGATCTAATTGGCCACGGCTCCGATGTCTCTACTCTGAGCCCGCAAGAGTTCGATCCAAATGGGGACTATAAGGAAGTGCTTCAGGCGGTAGAGAAAGCGGGCGACGGCAGAGCTAGGATATATCGGTTAGATCAGGGTAGGTCGAGAGCGGAGTATTACATTGTGGGGTTTGATCAGAAGGGCAAAAGGGTGGTAGGAATGAAGGCAAAGGCGGTGGAGAGCTGAGGTGTAGCACACGGAAAGGAGGGCATAATTCAATGTTTTCATGATACTGGGAAAGGTATATCACAGTAGTCAGGGATATCAATCTGGGTCAGGCGAGCTTGGTAGGAACAGCCGTTAAGGTGACTGTTTTCCTGCAGTGCTCTGTCCATCTGATCGTTCTGACTAGGAACGCCCAATGGGAGAAGCACAGCAGTGATGTTCATAGCACAAAAGCCTCAGTATCACCCAGCTTCTGTAGACAAAGATCCTGAGACCTGTTGGATGTCTCGGTTGTCTGTGATATAGGCTATCGGGCACTTGGGAAAGGTGAGATAGTGGCAGAGGCAAGCGTCTGCATACTTCGGCGAATTGCAGAAGTTGGGTAAATCTCGCAACGCTGTTAGGAACGACGGTTGACTTTATCAACAACTGAAAGTGCGGTCAACAGTGAAAGTCTTGGGGTACCTAGATTGCGTAGACAAAGAATCTATTTTTACTACATAAGGTACAGTGTACTGGTTTGTGGCGGATCCTCCAATTACCTGGAATTTTAGGGGGGATCGCCCGCTTAGTCATTAAATCGAGACAGGGGTCTTGGAGCGTTTTTGGATTCGTATTCGTAGCACAGCCAACCTGTGCTGTGGTAAACCATTGTACTCCGTACCTTTTATCGACATGAACAGGCCATCAATCGTTCTTCTGGTCCCATCTAGACGGTCTCTTTAACGATAGCGACTCCTGACGGTCTTTTCGCTTTCCTCTGTGTCCCTGCCGTGGAACTCTCGACGAAATTAGACGTTTTCGTTTTCACTTAGGAGACGCATTTGACCATAGATCGCACTCTTTAATAGCAACAACACACAACACAAACCCAACTTAGGGCTCACCACGCGCAAAGAGATCCAGAACACCAGTTGGGAATTGGTTGACAGCTTTCGGTCAAGGTGCCGGTCGTAGGAGAGAAGGCTGGCCCGGCTCCTGCTTTCTCGTCACGATTCACCCCGAATACGCACCTAAATCGGAACTTCAAGCTCTACTTTATAGAGGCAACATCGCTCACTTTGTAGATTTCATTTCGAAGGACGAGAAGTCGCTCGTTTCTCAACATGTCCTCATCAGATTCCTCACCTCCTCGAAATCCTCCACATATTAGGCTAAACTCTGGTCAAGACGATCTCATCAGCAATGAGTCCTCAAACAACCGGCCAATAGGACCATCAAGGCAGCCTTCGTCGAGATCGTTAATCCCTCAAAGACCGCCGACTGCGCCTCCAATCCGACAAAATCCTTCACTGCATCGGCTGTATAGCAACGGTGCGGCCGAGTCAGCAACTTCGCTTCTTCCTCCATCAAGGTCAAGGACGCATCGGTTCCGAGACGAAGACTCGGTTCCAGGTTCACCAGTGGATGGCTCATCAAGAAGGACCAGCTGGAGCTCAGACGGACGGGATAGTAGGATCTATGGCGTAAATCCCTTTGACGATTCTCGGGCGCCCTCAAGAGCAGGGAGTGACGATGAAAATGTCAATACACAAACAGTGTCAGAAAAGTACAACATCCTACCTTCTGCAGGGCTTCTACTATTTCCAGAAGATGTCGAAAAAGATGACTGGTTGCACAACCCTGATCCAAACGAGAAAGAGAAAAGGGAATGCGACATATTCAGCAGGAGAGGCATTGTCAACCTAGGAGGTCTTGGGCTCTTGACTCTTGGAATTCTAATTCTATTCATTGGCTACCCGGTATTGTATGGTTTTCCAAGCTCTGTTCAACATTATCAGCCCGAATTTACTTTTCCCAAGCGCAAACAGATGTGGCTAACCCTTTCCATAGTACATCCGTACAAAAGTACACCAACCCGCCTGATCCTTGCAGAACGGACCCAAACTGCATAAATGTCGGCAAAATACCTCTGCTTAAGAACATAAGAACGACTCTGGTGGACCCGGACACACCCAAATCAGCTTTGACCAAGAAAGCATCCGATGGTTCAACGCTGAACCTTGTCGTATGCCACCTTCCATCCACTGAATAATATGGGCTAATGTCCGCACAGTTCTCAGATGAGTTCAATAAGGACGGCCGAACTTTTTATCCTGGAGATGATCCATATTTTACAGCAGTGGATCTATGGTATGGAGTGACACAGGACATGGAGGTAGGTTATGACTTCCAAATCTCGTCTTCGCAGCAGGCTTACAAGACACAAGTGGTACGATCCGGATGCCATCTCAACAAAGAACGGGGTACTCGAGCTTCGCTTCGATGCATTCAAGAATCATGGGCTAAACTATCGCTCGGGCATGTTACAATCTTGGAACCAGTTGTGCTTTACGGGTGGTATCCTGGAAGCTTCGATATCATTGCCTGGGAAGGGCGACGTTTCTGGGTTTTGGCCCGGATTTTGGGCTATGGGCAATCTGGGAAGACCTGGTTATGCCTCCACCACAGATGGGATGTGGCCATACAGTTATGACGATATATGCGACGCGGGGATCACGGCCAATCAGAGTCAGACGGATGGTTTAAGTTATCTTCCAGGTATGCGACTGCCAGCATGTACTTGCAAAAGCGAGGATCATCCCACGCCTGGGAAATCGCGCTCGGCCCCGGAAATCGATGTGATAGAAGCCAGTTCCTCAGCGTTGGGGCCACCAGGAGCAAGCACTATGAATGGGGTAGTTTCACAGAGTTGTCAGCTTGCTCCGTTTGATATCTGGTATCAGGCAAATACAGGTATGCTCAACCGAAGACTTGACTATTACAAGTCAAAGGCCGGTTGTACTAATATTAGTATAGACTTCGTCGAGGTGTATGACCCATCCATCACGCTCTTAAATTCCTATCAAGGAGGGCCTTTCCAACAAGCCTTATCCGGGTTGACAAACCTAAACAACGACTGGTACGATGGTAAGAATTACCAAACATACAGCTTCCATAACACTCCTGGCAAAACGGGAAACATCGTTTGGTCTGTAGGTGATCAGACAACCTGGAAGCTTGATGCTCGATCTATTGGACCGAATGGCAACGTTGGACAGAGGATCATTCCGCAGGAGCCAATGGCTATGGTCATGAACTTTGGGATGTCTACTGGTTTTGCTCCGGTCGATCTCATTGATCTCGCACCTTTAATGCCGGCAACTATGCGATTTGACTATGTCCGCATCTATCAAGACCCCAGTGTCCAGAGTATTACCTGCGATCCTTCTGGAATGGAGACTACTTCATATATCGCAAAACATATGGAAGCTTACACTAATCCAAACAAAACCCATTGGTAAAGTAATGTGTTCGTTTGTAATTTGCCCATGCTAATTTAATGATACAGGTCCCAAGTGTCGAAGTCCTGGCCAAAGAACACGCTTGTCAACGGTTGCTCAGCATAAAACGTTTAAGAACTAATGTTTCGACTCTGCGAACTTCACACACTACTTCGATTAGCAGAAACCCCGTGCCCCTTGTTCAGCGGAGCAAGGCCATCCTCTTCATCAACATCTCCTCCCACATCCCATCACCCACGCTCTCGTCATTGTCCGCGAAACGATACGATATAAATACGGCTCTCTAATCTACTTCCCGTCCATGCCTCGAAGGCTTTTTATTGGTTTGCATAAGCGCTCCCAACTGCTGTGTATAACACTTTTATTCCAACATTTGCATCGGAGTTGTTTGATATTGGGTGGCATCATTGGCGAGCAAGTTGTGCCGTCTACTATGTTGGCGTTTGTCTTCCCCTTTACGATCAGCTGCCCAAGACCCAACTATAGATAAAACATGGGCACTGGTTTTGGCGCTTTGTGCTATGTCAGGCATGGTTAGAGCTTTGACAACACATACGCGCTCTTGTACTCGTATTACAGTCGCTAGCCTTCTTGAAAGTGGTTCAATGAAGGATTCAATATTGGAAGTGGTTCAAACTGTCAATCGTGGATCCTTTGACCATGATAGACATTTACTGCCTGGTGCTTTCCGCTGACAAAAGTTGTACACTACAATGCTCTCCTCTGTTCAGTGTCTCTGAGCGTCTACCATCCTGGGTATCTTTCCCATTTCAAAACACCTTTCCGCTGATGCACCACTGTTCCTTCGACCTTGTTATTCTTCCAACCTCACTCTATCCCTGAACCCACCACCCGTAGAACCATTCCCACTCTCGCCTCCACCCTCCTTCTCCCCTCCCCTATACCTCCACCCCCCCCCCCCCCCCTCCCCCTCAACCCAACCAGTTAACCCCCCACCCTCCAAACCCCAACCGCCAAATTCGCCAACACCCCCGTCGCAACCGCAACCCGCCGCCTCCGGCTCCAAACCCCCTCCTCCCTCATCAACCACACCGCCCCGCCCACCGCCCAGAAAAACCCCAGCACGTTGCCCCACAGCATATCTTCCAGCGCCCCGCCCTCGCCTTCCTCTTCCCCGCCTCCCATGTCTGCCCCCCCACCACCACCACCACCACCCCCACCGGCATCCAGCCAGCGTTCTTCGAGGGCGCGCATCGACGTCGGCGAGGGCATCGTGTCGGGCGTGTGCGCGTGCGCTTGCAGCGCGAGGAATTGGGAGCGGAGGCTGCCGATTTCGGCGGGCGCGAGGCCCGCGGACAGGAGCCGGTCGAAGCCTTGCGGGGGCGGGTCGGCCACGTCGTTCCTGTGGCGCAATGCCGCTCCTCCATGGTCCTGGCTCTCTGCGCTGGCAGCCTGACCCGCGCGTGCGGCATCCGCCGCGTCACGCTCGGCGGCGAGCGCGGCGGCGGGGAGCGCGCCCTCGCCGATGGAGCAGTGCACGTAGATTGGGTCTTGCGGGCTGGCTTTTTGCTTGCCGTTGCCGGGTCCTGCTTCTGCTTCTGCTTGTGCTTCTGCGTGGTGGGGGATTAGGCGGAGGGATGTGGCGAGGGGGGTGGTGGGGGGGAGGAGGGCGCCGCGGGAGATTAGCCGGAGGGGGTGGGAGGAGAGGGTGGGGGGGAGGTGGGGGCGGATGTGGGTGTGGAGGAGGGAGAGGGGGGTTGTGGAGGGGGAGGGGGAGAGGGGGAGGTCGGGGAGGGAGGAGTAGGTGAAGCGGATTATTAGGGGGAGGGTGGACATTTCGTTGTTTGGGGGATGGTCTTGGGTGGTGGGGTTTGGGGGGTTTTGGGGGGGGGGCCGCCGGGCGGTCATCAAATGTATCATAGACGCCTAATCGAGCCCATGTACAGCAACCTTCTTTGCTCAATGCTAGAGGAAGGCTTGTTTTCTAAATACGAATCCGCAAGTCATTCATATCATCTACAGCATAGGCACAGTCTTATCTCAATCCGTTCAGCGCCGGTGCTAGGACTATGTTTTAGCACACCCCTCCTCACATCATATGTCCCGTGCAAAGCGGCGTTCCTCATATGCCATTACCGCTTTTAGATAAACCGGACCGTCGAAATCTCTGATTCATCAGTATGACGTCGATGACGAGTTCGCCGGCGAGCGAACTGGATCAACGGAAGCTCTACGAGTAGGAGTGTTAAAAAACGCTTTTTCGCTTGCGGCTTTGCTTTGGCTTTTGTGAGTATCCTTCAGGGAAAATCAGATCGGCATCAGGGTCCCCAGAGTCTATGGCGCCCTGTGCAACGCGGCCAAACACTTGCTGTGGTGTTTTCAAGTTCGCGATCTGGTTGTGGACATCATGAATCTCCTCCGGCGAAAGCGGTATGAATCTGGCGTCCCGGATGATCTGGCCCATCACAGGATCGTCGAGAAGACTTCGTTCGGCTTGTTGATGCTCTTGTGCATTCATGCCTTTCCTCCGCTTTAGCATCTTGTCCTCGAGCGTGTCTTCAAGAACCAGAGTCTCAACATAGACTGGCCGTGTTTGCCCAATTCGGTGTGCACGCTTGATGGCTTGCGCTTCAACGTTGGGCTGCCATACTGGATTAACAAAGAAGACTCGAGAGGCGCTGGCTAGGTGTAAGCCATGAGCTGCTTGATGGATATTCATTAGCATAACTCGGAATGTTTCCGTGGTATTGAATGTGGTAACGTATGCATTCAAGCGGATGACCGGTAGTGTTCCTGTATAAATTAGGTATCGAATATTGAGAAGCTCGAAGGCTTGCGCAATGTAGTACGCAATGTGGTCTCCCTCGTAGAAGATTAGAATCTTCTCGTCCTGTTGGAGTTCGATGACTCTGTCTAGGAGATAGGTCAGCTTGGCAGACGCGGTTCCTGATAACCTGGTCTTTGCCAGAATGGAGTCCGAAGGTATCATAGCGATCGGATCACTCTTCAACGACGATTTCAGGGCGGATTTCAGACCCGTGGGTTTACTATTGTAACTACTATTGTCCATATGGTTGGGTTCCTGAAATCCGTTGCCTTTACCCATGTTGGCAATTGCTCTGGCTTTTGATATCGTTGACTTTTCCTTCAATTCAGGATGTCCAACAAGGCTTGAATGTAAGGGCCCTCGAGCTTTTGCCTTACTTGGAGACGTCTTTGCTTTCATATTACTCGCATCTTCCCTCTGCACACTCGCTGCTTTCTGTACATTTTGCCATGCCCTTTCCATAACAGAAAATCCCAGTTGAGCAAGACCATCTGCAGGATTGGATGCGTACAACTTTGAATTTACATGGTCTTGTGCTCGAGAAAATTGCGTGGTTCCAACCAAGAGCGTTTGGTTCTCGGTCTGACGAGGCACAAGCGACCAAGCATTCCGGGCTTCTAAAGGAAAATCTTCGATGAAAATTCCAATTTCCTGGAGTTTGGCAAATGCAGTCCATGATGGTGATTCTAATGCTCTGACTCCCATGGCCATGGCATGTTCTAGTAAGACGCGATCGTTGTCCCTGTGTATTGATTCTGGACGCTTGTTGTCCTTGAGATATTCATGGCAGACATCCAGAGTCTGTATGATTTTCTCTGGCGAAAACCCTGTCCAGAAGAACCCAGACTGCCGTAGGTTTGTGATGAGCTGGTTGAGTTGCCCCCGATTCTTAGAATGGAACATGTAATCCTCGTCAACGCGCTCCGAAGTTACGGCGTTCGCAGTGAGGGTCAGAACAAAGAGATTAATGCTGAGTTTGTCGTGCCAGCTCGGTTTCAAGTACACGACAAGGTTGTGTAAAGGGGGCAATCGGATGTCAGCTTCAACGTCTTGTATCTGATGGCGTACGACAAGACTTTGTAGGATAGCTTTCAAAGAACGAACTTTTCTTCGACCGTCTTTAGAAGGCATAACATACTTCTGCCATGATGCTGGGTCTTTCCCTGCTTTCGAGTTGGCCCATGGCCTTAGATTGAGAAAATTAACGACAATACGACCCAGTTTCTCGAGATCCTTTACTTCCTGCAATCGCGCGTTTTCCCTGCGACGGATATCTAATAGTATCCGGTTCGTCAGCTGTTCGTTTTCCTGGCCCTCGTTAAATGTCTCTTGGGCAGCTAGACCGATTTCAACACCAAACAATCCTGAAGCTGGCGTTCCACTAACCACCCATCTTCGCTCGACATGGATATTTTGCAAAGCCCAAAGGGCGTCGGTTTTTCCTCCCGACGAAGCAAAATCGTGTCCTTCATCCACTACGATCCGGAGAAAATGGAGGTCCTTCAGTGGTGAGCGATATATAGTCCGCGCCGAACAATGACAGCCATAATTGTACGGACAGGTACAATGTGTATCAACCTCCGAAGATCTTCGTATGACATCATGGGTAGCCATTTCGCGCTCAAAACGCTGTTTGGTCATAACAATAATGTCGTAGGGCAGAAGATCGCGCACACTAGGCATTGCAGGATCTTGGCTGTTAAGATAGAGTACCTTCAGCGATTCTTCTTCAAAGTGTAGTTCAATTTCAGTCTTCCATTGCATCAACAAATTTGGCGGTACTATAACCAATGTAGCAGAGCACAGCAGTATAAGTCGGACCTCTGGTGTTGAGTATGCCCCATGCCTACATCTGGTTTCTGGGCCGGGTACGATGTAAGAGCTAATGTTATCTTCCAGCAGTGCTAGACAAGCCTCATGATACTCTCCTGAGCTGCCGAGTTCTTGAAAGTAAGTTCTCCACGGTATCCGCGCACGAGCTACTGCAGAGGCTGCCATCTGCATCAGCGTTCCTACTTCTCGACGAACTGGATGGAGTCCTATAGAGAACTCAGGTGGGATTTGTGGCCAATGTCCTTTCGTTGCCAGTATTGCTGTGAGACATATCAAGGTCTTACCTAATCCCATGGTCTTTGAGGATATTATGATATTAGTTATGACTTCCGACCTTCTAGAAGAAGTCCATACCTCTGCAAGAATACCGCCTCTTGATTCCTCGTATAACCGTTGCTCGCGCAGTAATATTCCAGTCATTTCGTCGTAATAGAAAGTACGCCCCGCGGGATTCTTGAACGGTTCAAAGCGTGGATCCAAGGTTCGTGCCGGTTCAACTTCCCTTCTTATCATCATAGCCGCGCTACGTCTTTGATAAGGGTAAAGTTTTGTCTTAAGACCACGCATGAGAGGGGCATTTCCGAGCAACGACTCCATGGCGTCTTTGGCAAAAGAACAAGATACATCTGGGATTAGAGGCGATGGAGATGAGAGCGTGTTGAAGAGATAGAAAAGTGAGTCGTCATTGGCCGGCTCAGCCCGATACTGCTCAATAGGCTGGTTCCTAGGTTTTCGGCCATCCCAAGACTCAGAAGATATATCAAGGTGCTCAAATAGTACCATTAGGCGTTTCCTGAAAGCTTGATCATCTCTGTGAATAAACCTTCTCCCTACGTCGTCTGGCAGAACGTATATCCTAATAACAATCAACTGCTCCTGAATTTGATGGCGGCCAACAAACATTCGGATCCACCCATGTTGTATTAGGCGAAGTATTTGGAAGTTTGAAAGGTCGTGCTGCTTAGGGAAGATATTCTGATGGAGCAGCGCCTGTATATGATAGTTGTTTGAATCGTTCTGCTTGTTGGGTACATCTGAGTAAGCCGATATCTCTGTCCAGTCATCGTAAGGCCAGCGATCGGTGGCGTCTAGCGAAGTCGTTATGCTTCCTAATGAAATGTAGTTGCTGAGGTCGCCAAGAATGCTTTCTTTAGCCGCGGAAGCACGTTCGTGCTTTGGGAGTACAGGGAAGCGGCTGGCATCGTGAGAAAAATCGTCACTAGGGTTCGAATTATGAGGTGGAATATCACTCGAAGCCTTAAAAACAGGAGTGGTGAAACCTCGCCGGCTGAATCGTGGCGGCGGAAACTCATGAGCCGAGATTTGCATAGCGTCTGGTGCCTATATTGAATATCAGCACATAGGCATAAAAGAAGAGACAGCAGCATCGGATAGAGACAGTGCCCGGACCCTCGCCGTTGGGCTCTTGACTATCATATAGGAATATAAATAATGTAGCAATGACCGGTGTTTTCGTGATAACACCCTCAAGAAAGATCGAGTAGTTAGGGAGAGATGACTACCTCTTCAAAGATTCCTGACTGTCCCGCTCTGACTCTAGACTGTCTTGGGTCGTCGGAAGCTTCCATATTATCACTCTGCTTGTAGAGTTCGGCTTCAGGATATTATGTGGAAGCAAAGGAATGCCAAGGCAATACATGCACACACACAAAACAAACTTCAGATAAATTGTGGGGTGCACAGACCGACCTGCGCCAGCGCTCAAAGCCACGGAGTAGAGAAAGTATATCATAGCTGACTCTCTACCGGATCAGAATTTTACGAAAGTATAGAACGCGGATGGACAAACAAGATTGGATACCTACAGCATTGCTAAGTTGGTTGTCCACAGTGGCACATGTTACACTACCACTAAATTCCCTGATATTGCAAACGGTCCAACAACATGCATTGGAGGCCTGTTCCTCCCAAAGGAGAGTTAGGGTTTGGAGCCTAGCGCTTAGCTACCTATCGCTTGTCGCGGCTAAAGCCCTATATCAAAGCTCTCAACCATTGTACCGTGATCCCTGTCGATGTTGCTACCATCTCTGTGCTGTACAGGCTAGATCACAACATTCCTCCCTAGTGAAGCTGAGAAGTGTATCTCTTCTTTTTGGATGAACAATCTCGTCAGGTCCGGCAAAGCACATACAAGCTGGTGGCATTGGTCAGCTCCAAGCCTCAAACTTAGTTCTAAGGACCAGAATGACTGCAAGCCATGCACTGTCTTACTTTTGAAAATAAACCCATACAAGATAAACATAGAATGTAACGCGGTTATGCGAAGCCAGATTCCAATCCTAAGACACTTCAGAATACTCAGATCAATATAAAATTCGCAAGGCGGATTGCAGATTCGGGAACAACCTTCCTTGCAATTGCATCTAGGTGCGTCAATTTTTCCATCCGAGTTTGTATTTAGGGCCTTCGTAACAGCCCGGGAGCTCTGTCGCAGGTTATGCCGCCAAAGAAGTGCTGGGAACGATATTTGCAGCACATGATCTGGAAGCCACTTGTGATTTTTACATATTTATGTAAACGTATAGCAATATAGGTTTACTCATAAGATCTCATGTCTTGGGGAGTTGTTTGCAGTTACTACCAAATAATATTCATCTATGCGAACGCGCAATTAACTAGTCCTGCCTCTGCATCAATCTGATAGATGACCAAACCTCAGTACTTGAGCCTCAGCCAAAAAGACGGAACATCTTAAAGAACATCACTTCGGTGTCAACACCCTCCCCCTTGATATCCACGCTAGTGCCAAATAGCTGCTGTGCAGTTGTAGTTTGCTGCACGAGCACCGAGTAAATTACATAGGGACCTGCGCTGCCAATAACTGAGAGCGTGGCCGTGTTAGAACGGTCCATTCTTGGAGCTAACGTCCCAGATTGCGGAACTGGAATGGCGAATGTTGCTGTGAGGGTTTTTGGGGGCGAAGTTGTCAAGAACTAAATGGGTTGTTGATGAGGTGAACATCATTCAAAACGCACGAGTTGACTCACAGCAGCAGTGATGTTGAAGGTCCAGTGCGTAGCAATCGGTGAGGGGGAGAAAATAGCTGGGGGCGATATCGACGATAGCCCAGGCATGACAAAAATAGAGTCTTGCAATCGAAAGTCTTGGCCGGCGACTGTAATGCCTGAGATACCTATGGTTGCAGGAAAGTTGACAGTGAAAGAATAGAAGCGGGTTGGGCCGAAGATACTGGTTCCGATGTCTGTTGTCGGGTCCGAACTTGCAATTGCATGACCTGCAGAGCCGTGACCGGATCGACTTTTTACGGAAATACTAAATAAAACTGTCAGTACGTTGAAATGTTATTTCTGAAGCAGTCGCAATTCTGTGGGCCTGGATATTGATCCTTCTGGGAGTCCCTTAGCGGAAATAACCTATGAAAGACTTTGTGGAAATCTTGGAGAGGATGATGTTATCGCTAAACAAAAGACTGCAACAGAAAACATAACCGATTGTGACTTCTTCACTTCAAAGTATGGAACGATATTGGTGGCGACCGGCTAAAGTCGTAAATCTATCAAGATACGAAGGTCTTTGGAGTTGTAGGGTATGATCTTGGAGACGCAGAATCGCGCCTTCGATAACAGTCAGACTTACCTCAAGGTGCTTGGTGCCTTCTCAAATGCTGCTTTCGCAAGGTACTATTCGTGATCAGACATTTGAATCTAGTCCCAGTTTGAGGGGCCACGAACTCTGAAAGACCCGGAAAAGCTCATGTTTCCTGTCCAGTCCAAGTTTAGCGACATGTTGACAAGCCTCAACTGTGCAGGTTCGATCACAGGGGTTAAAGATACCCCTTTGGGAACAGTCTTTGAGCAATGTTAGCGCAATGTACGAATTCTGGAGCTCTGACATTACGAACATCAAGCATACGGGCAAAAAGAGTTGAGCAGCTCGACGAAAAGTGGTCCGCTGATTGGGCAAGCCTAAGGACTCATTTAGGCTTAGGTCTCTAGTTGCATATATGATGTGCGTGAAACATACGTTTTCACAGTCGCATTGGAATCCGAGAGATAAAGTCGAAGATCTGATTGAACTGTCTTGTTGGCAGTTGTGACGAGGGCACCGCCCTTTCTCCCAGTCCCGGTCAAGTATTCTTGAACTCTTTTTGAAGTTAGTGTTGTAGACTTGTGGGATTGAAATATACGAACACATCGACATCAAAGACTGAAGTAGTGGCATCAAACGGAGACCGGCCGCCTGAATTGTTAGGACCGATAGCGTCCGCGGTTACTGCGATTGATGTTAGTCATTTTGGGTTGAAGAAGAACGCATACAGTGTTTTCTGATATATTAGTCCTTGACAAAAAAATCCGACTCATCGTTCTGGTGTTATCGATACAGAATTACACCGGATGTGTAGAGAAGTCGAGAACACTGAAAGCCTGAAGCAGAACAGCACTGAATGAGAAACACTGGGACATACCGATCTGTGGAAACGTCGAATGATGAACTCTGGTTGTGTTAATGAAGATTCGTCAACATGAACCAAGGCAAGCGGCTAATTTACCCTCCCATTGAATGCCCGCACGCTGTTAGGGCGATGGAATCGGCCTGGCTGAATCCTGCACCCGAGAACTCTCTCAAGGTTGTTTTGATATCCGTCTCAGGTTCGGGCACACCAGATGGACCTGGCCCGATTGCATCTACTCGACCTCCACGGAGAGGAATCTTTGGACCTCCGCATGCGCCAACTGCAGCAACAGTGCCGAGGGCCACAAGATCGGCCACTACTTAAAATCAGAACGAATGACAGGGTAGTAGTTTCGTAGATGAAGACAAACTTGAGACTTTATCATTAGTAAAGACCGAGAAAAAGGCGAAGGAATCGTTCATGGCAGTGCCCACGTTTTCGGACCGAAGAGTTTCAAACCCGATTGAAGCGTCAATCCCTCCAACTCCGGAGGCGACATTGGCAGTGACAAAGTCATCTGGATGATCGGGTTCATTAGCGTACTGAGCGAGACCAGAAAAGCGATATTAGAGTATCGTCGACAAAGAAATATAAGGATAGAATAGAGAATGAGCCATAGGTCAAGATGCTCCGTAGACTCGAGCAAAGGTCGTGAGTCTTCCAATCTTGACCATTCGAGTCGACAATCGTGCTCCTTCTGAATGTAGTGGTTTGAACTTCGTCTAAGGCTACAACCTCCTCTCTAATATCGCCATATGAGGGATTTGACGATTAGAAAATTTGCTGCAGGACATCTTGTAGTTTTCCGTCCAGATATACCCCATGGCCAACAGAACATCCGTTATAAAGCTTCTCAGAAAATTTGAGTGAGTGTTCCGTTCCGAACTTCCAATTAGAGTCGTAATGATTTATATGAGATTGATCTCGCGGTTTGAAGGATTGCACCCTGGTATGACGAAAATCGTGGCCCTCCAAGTAAGTGTCTGGATATCTGTCTACCTTGCCAGTCCGTTGGTAGAAAAAGCAAGATATAAGACAAACTGGATCAAAAAGAGAATGCAGAAAGGAAAAGCTTACGAAAAGCAACACGGATCCATTGAGACGATGTCTGGCGTCCTAAAGTGTTATCGAAGAGTCCAGTGGAGCTGTCAAAATAAGTAGAGCAAGGCGTAACGCCAGAAAAAAAGGCGGCATCGTTCTTCCCTCCATTGTCCACCAAGAGACGTTCGAGCTCATCTATAACAAGACTTTGAGAGTCTGGAATCTGTTGGGATGTGGCGATGCTAACTACCCAGAGGAGAACAACAATGCTCATATGGGCAGCACAGGGGGTGAGAGTAAATTCCTTCATAGCATACATCTATGAGCTTTGATTTTGGTATTTCATAGGGCAGAAACTGGAAGGGACTTTGCGAGCCGTTGCAGGTCAGGAAAGCTGGAGACAATGTTCAACGCAGGAATCCCCTGTTCTTCATTATTATAAAGAGATATAAGGAAATTGTAAGTAAGCCTAGAGAAAGGACCACCCCTCACACCAGTACATTCAGCATAAGCGCTTGCAGTTAACTGGCTACGTTTAATAGATGTCTTAAGCTCTAGGTACCATCTGCGTGGAGGAGCTTGAATGTGGGATATCAGACCTAGATTACTCATCGTCGTTTTCTTGAGATGTGCAGTGTCATGCTTTCATGCATCATGCATGGCCGATGGTACCTATTTAGTAGCCAGTTGATTCCTCGATAACTGTTGGACACCGGCCAGAGCTACTTGAGTGTAGAACGCAGGATTTCCGAAGCCTTCACCAAGGTATCGACTCATGTGGTAAGCTTGTGGTCTGAGGATGTTGGAATCGCCCAAAGGACATATGGCAAGCTGCCTGTAGAAACAATTGGTACGCAAAGTAGTCTCCCTTGGTTCTGCAGAATCCGCTGCATTGGACTGCCATTCCTAGTGGATATATGCGTATACGCGATGTCTGAAAAGCGTGTCCTTTCAATTCAGATAGATAGATACAAATGAAGGTTTTTCCAAACAAGGTCTGAGCTTACAGTAGAGGAAGAGAAAAATTCGGCAAAAGTGTCACTTCTTTCGATAGCGCACTAGCGAGCTGCAGCCCGCTGACGAGAACAGTACAGTACCGGGCAAGTTACCTTAGAGGACTCCATCTCGGATCGCTGTACGTCTACGAAGGAGTCGAACAGACTGGAGGCCGCAATGCCGTTACCCAAGGATTCAATTGCCTTCACTGATACGATGGCAGATATCCTCCGCCTGTAAGATCTCAATATTCTACCTTGTGACAGACCCCGTAATGCGAGTTTCGTCAGGCTTACATAGCTTCTTCACATCCAGTCCAAACGAGACACTCGCGATGTCTTACATCTATCTCAACAAATATAAACGGTTTGGAAAATCCTCAGCAATTTCCAATCTACTAGATCCGTACGTCCGTCTCCCAACCATCGTCATAGGCAATCAACCATATATTTACTCACGCACCTCCCCTCCAACTCCAGACTCTCGCCTTAGCCAGCCTTTCCCTCGCCTCTAAATCTACAGAATGTCCTCGCCGCTTGCGCGAATTCCTCCTCCCGGCCCACCGTCTTCTCCATGGCCCCAATGAAAGCCGTCCATTGCCGTTTGAAAATATAGCGAAAACCCTTGTCATCCCTTCCACAACTTATGATACCCTTCGCAGTACCCTAGTACAGGCAGAGCTCATGTTGCTGCGCGTGCTGGCCTTCGATCTTCGTGTGCCTCTCTCGTTAGACTACCTACCGCGCTATCTAGAGCGTACTTTCGAGGATGTTACCGGTATGGGTGAGGAATATGAAGCCTGGACAAAGGAGGAGAGAGAGGAACACGGTGTTTTACTGAGGATGGACACGGGCATAGGAAAAGCATGCAAAGCGAGAGCGGTCGAGGCGTGCGTGCCCCGCTGTGGAGCTTAGCACAATAAGAGTAGAAGCTGACAGTGAATGAATAGTTGCAAGAATTACCAGCTTGCGAACCTGTTTCCAGCAAGAGCGGTCGCATTAGGTTGCTTATATGCCGTCCTGGAGGACAGGGGTTTGAAAATTAGAGGGAATCTAGTAGATTGGGTGGATCATACCACGAGTGGGAGAGTGGACATGGAAGATTTCGAAGAAGTCATCCAAGAGCTTAGGGAAGTTTAAGCAATGTCACAGCTAGAGTCCGCTCACATGAGAAATTCATACACCAAACGAGAGGGAGGGCAGACTATCTTTGACATGGGCACTGCGGAGCAAAGGGAAAATCTTGATTAGCGTTAGCTGATGTTGGGCAAGAAGCGCACAAGGTATCGGTATCTCCTTTCAGCTTTCCGATCTTACGGGTATGCATTTGTCTACAACTAAAGAGGAGCACCGAGAAGCTCTGATGACTCGTTTGTCGCCAGCAATATCTGGAACATATGACATCCTAAAGCTGAGACCACGTCCAATTTGGCCAATGAGCGTTTGCCTTTTCGCTGCTTGCTTACATTCTTTGTCGCATTCTTGCATTGGCTTGTTGATAGTAGTGTCTCACAATTCATTTTCCCGCTTCCGGCTGAACGAGCCTCAAACAATGAACAAAGAGCACCACATCAAAAGTCCGCTCGCAGCATCCGCACCCCAACTGCCACGAATACTAGCAACAGCTGTTAGCTCCCAGGAAAGAACAAGGAGCCGGAGACGCTATGTTTAACCAATTAGAGTGGAGGATCCATACAAAGAAACCTCTGTTTCTTCGCATTCCATCTGGATTTGACAATCCGTATAGATGAATGCGCTTCGAGCATCAAAGAACCAGAACTGTACACTGTGCCACCATCAATGTATTATTATCTTCTTCAATGTCCTACCATCGAGTCCTTCCTCCACCTCCAGCTCTTGCAAACCAGAATCGCGCAGGATCCTGGGTTATTGAGCCAGAAGCACTCCTTCAGCCAAGAAAAATGACCACCGAGAAGACTAATGACGGTTCTAATAAGAATAAAAGCCCGGCATCGTCTGAGAAGGGTTCTTCACCTGCCGCAGAAAGAGTGTCTCCCAGCATAGAATCATTGGAAGATTTCGAAGATCCGCCAAAAGCTCGTAAGCGGTCGTCCTCTCAGGCATCCGATGGCGAAAATTCTCATTTACAGCGACGCTTGCCGTCAATCTCTAAAGCAAGTACGATGTCATGGCAAGGAGAATCCCCGAGCCAGATCTGTCTCTGTCAGCCAGACCCCAAGGTTCCCAGACCCAGAAACGGTACGCAGTTTAAATTCTATTCAGTTAATGCATTGACTTAGCTTACCTGAGATGATTATGTTCAAATTCTACTCTAACCTTTCATTACCTTGTGATATTTGGCTTGCTCACGTCTGTACAGCTTTCATCCTCTACCGCCAACATCATCAAGCTACCGTAGTTCAACAAAATCCCGGACTTGCAAATCCTGAAATCTCAAAAGTGATTGGGGATCATTGGAGGTCATCACCTCCTGACGTCAAGAACCACTGGAAGTGTCTGGCTGATGTATGTCAATCACCCCATGTCACAATACTTGCCAATCACTAACCATAACCTAGGAAGAAAAACTTCGCCACCAAAAGCAGTACCCCGACTACCGCTACCAACCTCGCCGCAGCGGCCGCAACGGTAGTATCTCCAGTTCCAGTGCCTCCTCCGCATCCACCATCGACAGCGAAACTCGCCGCTGTGTCAAGTGTGGCGGCCGCAGCATGACCACCCCCGGCGTGATTTCCGGCCCCAATTTCTCCGCCAACACCCCTGGATCCCTCTACTCTCCCAGCCGCCCACCATCCACTCCCGCATCTGGTTCCAGCGCCGCCCGCTTCCTCCAAACTGTGAGCAGCCCATCAAACCCAAGCCTCGTGAGCTTCCGCTCCCGCGCCACCGCGTCTGCCAGTAGCAATCTGAGCGCTCTCACGCTCGCTTCTCCGCATTTCAAGCGCGGCGCAGAGACGCCCTATCCTTCAAGCCCAGACTCTAAACGCCGCCGCATTCTCCCTCCAGGTGCCCACCCGCATTCTCGGACCCCATCGGGACCTCTAACACCCTTTCCGTTTCCTCGCCGCCGAGAATCTCTTCCCCGCCCGGACTTTATGCCTCCCCCAACCGTAACCATGGGTCCTCCGCCTCGTCCTCACCCCAATGGCCCCACCAACCACCCCCCTGATTCCTCCCTCACCCTTGCCCCACTGCAGACCGTTGCCCGAGCCCTCGAATCCCCCGGTACAACCCAAGCGAAATCCGTCGAGGCAATGGTCATGTCAATCTCCGTCCCGAACAAAATCCGCGTTCTCGCCAAAATCAGCCCTCCTCTCGCTTCTCCGGGGCCTACGAGCCCGAAACACGCAACAAGGGGGTTTGTGATTGCGGTTGATGGTGCGGACGCCAAGGCTGTCTCGCAGGTGACTGCGTGTTTGTACAAAGTTCTGGAGCCGTCACACCCCGTGCGCGTGTTTGAAGGTCCACCTGCCGACAAGGGCAGCGAAGTCAGCTTTACGGCGTATTTGCGAACGATCGAGGCATACCATGCCCTCTCCCGAGATGTCATTGCTTTCATCACCACCCTACCCGAAAAAGAACATGAAAATGAAAATGAAAATGAAAAAGAAGAGGAAAAGGAAAAGGAAAAGGAAAAACAAACCGAAGAAGACGACCGCGAAGAAGGCGAAATCACTCCCGACTCCATCAGCCCCAAATCCACCACCATCACCCCCACCGCCGCCACAAAAGCCTCCTCCCCCGCCGACACCGAAATGAAAGACGCCCCTCCCCCCATCCCCAACACCCCCACCAGCCGCCAAAACAGCACCTCCGCCCTCCCCCTCCCCACCCCCATCGCCATCCTCCCAACCTTCCAACTCACCCACACCGACACCGCCGCCTCCCGCATCCCCATCCAAGACGCCTACGCCCCCATCGACCACTGGCAGTGGATGGCGACGCTATGGCGGGGGATCGTCGGCGCGGACGTCACCGTTGCCGTTCGCGAGCGGGCGTCCGCATCTGCCGACCGGCTTGAGCGGTCTGCTGCGAAGGATGAAGCGGGGAAGGGTAGGGGCCTGGAGCCGGAGGTGGAGATTCGGCTGGAGGACGCGAGGGCCGTGGTTGTGAGGGCGGAGAGGGGGAGGGTGGGGGAGGGCGGGTTGAGGAGGGTGGGGTTCGAGGTTGGGGAGTGGGTGAGGGGGAGGGAAGGGGGGGAGGGGGGGGTGATGGTTTGATTCGGGGGGGGGGGGGGGGGGGGGGTTGTAAAAGTGAATTGA